>ERZ791864.100-NODE-100-length-118288-cov-18.299003_pt1 | contig 118288 bp, 106 predicted proteins | sample MGYA00510282_ERZ791864 | MGnify/ENA primary metagenome ERZ791864 (study PRJEB30046, sample SAMN00792087) | human gut metagenome | study: EMG produced TPA metagenomics assembly of the A metagenome-wide association study of gut microbiota in type 2... | reverse complement strand
ACAATAATACAAATATTACATATTCTGCAATCGAACATAACAGCAGGAAAAATACGAAGCAAAATTTTCCAGCAGATTTAGAAAAGAAAATGACACAGTATACAGATACAGTATCTATTTCTAAAACGGGGCAGGAGAGATTTAGGTATTTATCTTCTGTCAGCTCTATGGATTATCAGAACCGTTTTGAGAGGGAAGTGACGGATATATTTGTCAAAGAAGATACAGAGAGTGTAAAGTCCGATTCCTTTGAACATCATGTAAACAGAATGGCGACAGCATATAACAAAATGAAAAACAGCATTGAAGAAAAATATGCGGAACAAGATTATGAGCCGGAGTATTATGTGACAGAATCGGGCAAAATTGAGGAATTGACCAAAGAAAAAGAACTGGATATGCTGAATCAGGCATATGAAAACCACAGTAATTTTATGGCAACTTCCACAGAAATCTGGTCAGAATTACAGGATTTTACACCATCGGTAGTTTACCATAAAGGAAGTGAACAGACAGCAAATGAACAGAACATAGGTGAGAACCAGGAGAATACTGCAAGATCTAAAGAAAAGGGGGTTATCCAAAATTCGGCATATCAGGCATTTTTATCCGCCATCCAGTCGGATAACCAGAAATTATCGCAGCAGTATTCGGGTGACTGGAAAGATTTAAGGCTAAATCTGAATGTATCAGATGGTGATCGGAAAATGCTTAATGGTATTTGGGATTATTATGCTAATAAAAGGTAATGAAAGCTTTGTAATACGAAAGGAGATGTTAGTATGGCAGTTACAGGTGTAAACAATTACTCTAATATTTACACAAATGCTTATACCGGTAATATACGGAAAAATAATGCTAAGGAAACCACAGAAAAGCAGGTTGTGGAGCAAACAGAAGATGTAAAGACAGGGATAACCCGAAAAACTGCAGCGGATGAACTTTCCTATCTTTCTAAAAAATTTGACAGTGATGCGGTGTGGATACGGTATCAGTGTTAAAAGTCGAGGTGGCAAATCATCAACAATATGTTGAGATGATTTGCCGCCTTTTTGAAGTCTATACGTTTCTCCCTTTTATACCGATACATCAATAGAATTACGAACGAGTCTGTTACCATTTTGGACAAGTGTAGCTTCTACGGATTCTCTTGTGACATTATCAAGAATGCTTGTATCAAATGCTTGTCCGGGCTTCCAATTTGGATTGGCTGATTTTACGGCTGCGTACATAGCAGCTCTGTACTGTCCTTCATATTGTTCTAAAGTCCATGTACCACTTAAACGATTACAGTAACATCCATACCTGTAACACCATTTGCATTCAGTAAATCTCCGTCCGAATCAAACTGTTAATATTCATTGACATATAAAAGCCTCCCTGCAAATAAATTCAAAACCTGTTTAGAATGTGCGTATAATCATAAAAATTAGAACTAACATATATGCGCATAATCTGGAGGAACCATGATATTAAAAAGAAAAATATATAAAAAACTACTGGAATGGAAAAATGAATGTTAGGGGAAAAAAGCTTTACTGACAGAAGGCGCCAGACGTATGGGAAAGTCTACCATCTGCGAAGAATTTGGAAAAAACGAATACGAAAGTTATATTATTCATCCAAGAAATTTAATTGTAAAAGATGGAATTATATGCATTCCCCCATATATGACTATGAATATATAAAAATCTGACATACACACTTGATTTTAAAATAATTGTTATTATGATATTATAAAGAAATGCCAAAAAATAAAGGAGAGGTGTATGTATCACAAGAAATTAGAATCAGATATCAGATGTCCATTGGAATACGGCCTGGAAGTCTTTGGAGGCAAATGGAAATCAAGAGTTATATGTGTTCTGGCGGATAAGAAGACATTAAGATATAGTGAGTTAAGGGCAGAACTGGTGAATATTACAGATGCAGTTCTTTCAACAACATTAAAAGCACTGATTGCGGATGATATTGTATCAAGGAAATCATATGATGAGATTCCACCAAGAGTTGAATATTCACTTACGAAAAAGGGCTTATCTGTAATGCCGATATTGCAAAGTATATGCGACTGGTCATGCGCATTTTACAAGAAAGAAACTGACAAAGAATCGAGCCAGTGCATGAAGTGCGACCATAAGTAATGGATGAATGGAAGGTTATTGTGTGAAAAAAATAACCTTCCTTTTCAAATTAACATATATTGTGTAAAATGTTACATGGAACTGCCTAGCGGTATACTGGCAAGCGGCAATACGACATATGCAATATGCAGAAATGGAGCGGGAATTGAGCAGATTAACAATTATTACTAAGGATAAGGCTCAGGTTACAATGGAGTCTTTATATCAGGATTTGGAGAGAAGAATAGTAGCAAGTCCACCGGGATTGTGTACTATTGACCTTACGAGGTCATTTATAAAAATGTGTCTTGCACAGTCATGTGGCAAATGTGTCCCATGCCGTGTGGGACTCAGACAGCTTGCGAGACTTTTTGATGATGTGCTTGATGGTAACGCAACAGAGGAAACTCTTGATATTATCAGGCTTACAGCAGAGGGAATCTATTATTCCGCTGACTGTGCAATCGGATATGAGGCAGCAAAGCTTGTACTAAAATGTATTGATGGCTGTGAGGATGATTTCAGGTCACATATTGAGAGAGGATTTTGTTCATGTAACAGTAACCAGCCGGTTGCATGTGTAAAGTCATGTCCGGCAGGAGTAGATATACCGGGATACATAGCACTTGTGCATGAAGGCAGATATGCAGACGCGGTTCGTCTTATAAGAAGAGACAATCCAATGCCTACAACATGCGCATACATTTGTGAGCATCCATGTGAAAACAGATGTAAGAGAACACTTATTGACGCGCCAGTCAACATCAGGGGACTTAAGAAAATGGCAGTTGATAATGCCGGTGATGTTCCGGTTCCGGCATGTAATGAGCCAACAGGTAAGAAGGTTGCAATAATCGGTGGCGGTCCGGGAGGACTCAGTGCCGCATATTATCTGGCTCTTATGGGACATAAGGTTACTATATTTGAGCAGAGAAAGCAGCTTGGTGGAATGTTAAGATATGGAATTCCTAACTACAGACTTCCAAGAAAAAAGCTGGATGCGGAGATTAACGCTATATTGTCTACAGGAATAGAAGTTAAGAAAAATATAAGCGTAGGAACAGACATTACGCTTGAGGATATTAATAAAGAATATAATGCAGTATACATTTCTATTGGAGCACATGCAGACAAGAAGATTGGAATTGATGGTGAGGATGCTACAACAGGCGTAACATCAGCAGTAGAAATGCTTCGTGCAATTGGTGATGATGAAATGCCTGACTATACCGGCAAGCGAGTGGTTGTTATTGGCGGTGGAAATGTAGCAATGGATGTTGCCCGTTCTTCTGTAAGATTAGGTGCTGAGAAAGTAAGCATTGTATATAGAAGAAGAAAAGCTGACATGACGGCACTTCCGGAAGAGGTTGAAGGTGCAGAGGCAGAGGGCTGCGATGTTCTTGAACTTATGTCACCAGTTAGAATAGAGAAAGATGAAAATGACGCAGCAGTTGGTTTATGGGTTCAGCCACAGATGATAAGCAGGATAAAAGGTGGCAGACCATCACCTAAGACTGCAGCTAAGGACGAGGTTCTTATTCCTTGCGACCTTATTGTAGTTGCCATCGGACAGGGTATCGAAACAAGATATTTTGAGGAGCATGGCGTTACAGTCAAGAGAGGAACAATTGAGGCACTTGATACAAGTGAGATTAAAGAACGTAAAGGAATATTTGCAGGAGGAGACTGCGTAACAGGACCTGCAACAGTAATCAGAGCTATAGCAGCCGGAAAGGTTGCGGCAGCCAACATTGATGAATATCTTGGCTACCATCACGAGATAACTTCAGATGTAGAGATACCTTATGCCGGATATGAGGACAAGGTACCTTGCGGACGAGTTGAGGTTGCACTGCGTGATGCCGCAGACAGAAAGAAAGACTTTGAACCTATTGAATATGGATTTTCATGCGAGGAAGCATGTCAGGAATCTGGACGCTGCTTAAGATGTGATCATTTTGGATTTGGTTCATTCAGAGGAGGCAGAGAGAAACAATGGTAAATTTAACAATTAACGGTAAAGCTGTATCAGTAAAAGAAGGAACTACCATTCTTGAAGCTGCCAAAACAATAGGAGAGACAATACCTACACTCTGTTATCTCAAAGAAGTCAACGCAATTGGTGCATGTCGTGTATGTGTTGTTGAAGTAGAGGGTACTGACAGATGTGTTACAGCATGTAATAACTTCGTAGAAGAAGGCATGGTTGTCTACACTAATTCAAGAAAAGTGCGTACAACAAGAAAGACTAATGTCAAGCTCATACTTTCACAGCATGATTACAAATGTGGTACATGTATAAGAAGTGGTAACTGTGCATTACAGTCAATTGCAAATGAACTTAATATATCAGAGATGCCATATGATTCAATCTTAGAAAAAGATAATTGGGATAAAACATTTCCACTTATCAGAGATGCCCAGAAATGTATCAAATGTATGCGTTGTGTGCAAGTGTGTGATAATATTCAGGGAATGCACATATGGGATGTTGTAAATACAGGTTCGCGTACAACTGTAAATGTGCGTGCAAACAAGAACATTGCGGAGACTGCATGTACACTTTGTGGTCAGTGTGTAAGCAACTGCCCTGTAGGTGCACTTACAGAAAGAGATGATGTCGGAATCGTGCTTGATGCAATTGAAAATGAGGATATCATTACAGTAGTACAGATTGCACCAGCAGTAAGAACAGCATGGGGCGAAGATTTTGGTATGTCTAAGGAATATGCGACAGCACAAAGACTTGTTGCAGGGCTTAGAAGAATAGGATTTGATTATATATTTGACACAACATTTGCAGCAGACATGACAATTATGGAGGAGGGAAGCGAGTTTCTTGAAAGGCTTCCAGAAATCAAGGAGTCAGGACTTCCAATGTTCACATCATGCTGTCCAGGATGGGTGAAATTCGTAAAGAGCGAGTTCCCTGAGATGGCAGGCAGACTTTCAACAGCAAAGTCACCACAGCAGATGTTTGGTGCAATAACAAAGTCGTATTATGCAGAAAAGCTTGGGGTTGACCCGGAAAAGATATTCTGTGTGTCAATCATGCCTTGTCTTGCAAAAAAGGATGAGTGTACATGGGACGGAGGCAAAGATGTTGACGCAGTTCTTACAACAAGAGAAGTTGAAAGAATGTTCAAAGCATTTTTCATAAAGCCAGAAGAACTTGATGAGGACGAGTTCGACAATCCTTTAGGTGAAGGAACAGGTGCTGGCGTTATATTCGGTGCAACAGGCGGTGTTATGGAGGCGGCACTCAGAAGTGCTTACTATCTTGTGACAGGAAATAATCCTGATGCGGATGCGTTCCAGTCAGTGAGAGGTCTTGAGGGCTGGAAGGAAGCTTCATTTGACCTTAATGGGACAACTGTAAATGTGGCTGTTGCCAGCGGACTTGGCAACACAAGACGTTTGGTGAATGCTATTAAGAAGGGCGAGGTTCACTATGATTTCGTTGAAATCATGTCCTGTCCGGGCGGCTGTATCAACGGCGGCGGACAGCCTTACAAGGAAGACGCTGTGATGGTTGAGGAGCGACGTCATGTGCTGTACGGGCTTGATAAGTGCGATAATCTTAGATTCTCACATGAGAATCCATCGGTTAAGCAGTGCTATGAGGAGTATTTTGAGAAACCGTTGTCACATAGGGCTCATGAGATATTGCATGTGTAGGGTGTAGACAGCCTGCTCTGCGGGTGGGGAGTGCGGGGCATCTGCTTTCAGTATTCTTCGCTTAGTAGAAGTATATGCCGCCAGCTGCAGCGGGTGGTGTGTTATGTGACTTTGTTCATTTGGGATAGTGTCAAATAGCACATGAAATCAGCGCATAAGTAGGGAAAAGCCTACTAATGTTGCTAAATGTGATGAATTAGTAGGTTTATTTAGAAGAAATTATGATGAAAATAGAGGAGAAAAAAGAAAATTGCCTACTAAATTTATGATTTATGCGAAAATAGTAGGTTTTTTGACTGATAAGAAATGCCTAATATTATAAACGTATGAGAAAAAGACCTACTAAAGTGTGAAATGTGATGAATTAGTAGGCATTTAATGGGGAAAGAAGCATAATAAACCAACTAACAATGTAAAAAAGACCTATCAGATTGTGAAAATTGATGAAAAAGTAGGTTTAGGAGGCTTTTTATGGATATAAATGAGTTATCACCATCAGAGGTTTTCTCTTATTTTCAGGAGATTTGTGCGATTCCGCATGGTTCTGGGAATACCGGGATGATTGCGGATTATTGTCTGGAGTTTGCTAAGTTGCATGGGCTTAAGGCAAGGAAGGATACGTCTGATAATGTTGTTATATTTAAGGCTGGTTCTTCTGGATATGAGGACTGTGAGCCTGTGATTTTGCAGGGACATCTTGATATGGTGTGTGAGAAAGAGCCAGACTGCGATATTGACATGAGTGTACAGAGCATTAAGGCCTGCACCGATGGTAAGATGGTATGGGCTGACGGCACAACTCTTGGCGCTGATGATGGAATTGCTGTTGCATTTATACTGGCAGTGCTTGCTTCGGATACGATTGCGCATCCTCCTATACAGGCTGTGCTTACAAGTGATGAGGAGATTGGAATGCTTGGCGCAAGAGACCTCGACACTTCTGACCTTACAGCAAAGAGACTTATTAATATTGATTCTGAAAGTGAGGGAATATTGTATGTAAGCTGTGCTGGTGGTGTGAGGGCTGAGTGCGATATTCCGGTTGCGTATGAGGATGCTGCGGGCTGGGTGGCAGATGGTGCAATTGATGTGCAGAATGGTTCGGTATGCTTCGAAGTTAAGATAAGCGGGCTTGCCGGCGGTCATTCCGGCGTTGAGATTCACAAACAGCACACTAATGCTATAAGATTGCTTGCTTCATTACTTTCACATGCCAGCGGGGCAGCAGATTTCCGTCTTGTGTCGCTTTCAGGTGGCGGCAAGGAAAATGCAATTCCAAAAGAAGCAAAGGCAGTTGTAAGTGTCAGAAGCTGCGATGCCACAACATTTGAACAAAGCATCAAAGAGAGTGCAGATGTGTGGATGCAGGAAATCAGTGCGACAGAGCCATATGCTAAGATTGAGGTTGAAAAGACAGACATTGCAGCAGACAAGGTTCTTGATTCCAAGAGCACTGCAAATGTAATATATGCCCTCTGGTTAAGTCCTGATGGTGTGTACAGAATGAGTCAGGAAATCAACGGTATGGTGCAGACTTCACTTAATCTGGGCACAGCGTATCTTGAAGATGACAAGCTCGTGTACAAATATCTTATAAGAAGCAATACAGCGGCTGGAAAGAAATTATTGCTTGAGAGAGTTAATGCATTTGTAAAACATTTGTCAGGAAATGTAGTCACAATGTCGGACTATCCTGCATGGGAATACAAGAGTGATTCGCAGTTAAGAAAGATATGCGTTGATAGCTTTACAAATGTGTACGGCCACGAACCGGAAGTGACCTCAATCCACGCCGGACTCGAATGCGGCATACTTGCCGGGAAAATGCCGGGAGTAGATATGATATCATTTGGACCGACACTTGAAAGTGTGCATACGCCTGATGAGTGTATGGACGTGGCTTCAGTGGAGCGGACCTGGGAATATCTGATGGAGATACTTAAAAGTTTATAACTAAATTTGCGGGAGTGAATGAGTGACGACAGATTGCACGACATTTACTTCCGCAAATTTAGTTATATACTACAGAAAAATGGGCAGAATATGTTATAGATTAACCATAAGGAGAATTTATACATGATAAAAGATGGATTTTTATACCTTGCGGCACTTATATTTGCAGCCGCAGTATTAGTAAATCTGCCTAAGATTTTTAAAGGAAAAAAGGCACAGGTGTTCTTTAATTTTGCACCGCCGATTGTACTTATATACCTGGGGCTTATGCTGCTTTGCACAATGAAAGTGTGGGACCTTAGTGCAACAAGCGCTGTGTACAAATCAGTCAAGAACCCGATATTATATGCGATGCTTTTCATAATGCTGCTTCGCTGTGATTTGAAGAAAATCATCAAGCTTGGACCTAAAATGCTTATCGGTTTCTTCGCAGCAACTTTGTCAATCGGACTCGGATTCTTCGTTTCATATGCGATATTCAACCAGCTCTTAGGCGCAGGTTCATGGAAAGCACTCGGCGCACTGTGCGGAAGCTGGATGGGTGGCGGCGGCAATATGCTTGCGATTCAGGCAGCACTTGATGTTGACGAAGCAACAATGGCTTACGCCCTTGTTATGGATTCAATCTGCGCGACTCTTTATGTAATGTTCCTTCTATGGGCAATCGGAAATCACGAGAAGTTCAACAAATGGACAAAGGCAGACACAAGCATAATCGACGGCGTTGGCGCTGCACTCGAAGAGGAAGCAAAAGCCAACACAAAGCCGCTTGTATGGCAGAACATCATTCTTCTGCTCGGTTCAGGACTATTAGTATCTGCAGTTTCGATGGAGCTTGGCAGCATGATTAATGCACATTTATCATTCTTTGACAGCGCAACATGGACAGTCCTTATCGTATCAGTGCTTGGAATTGTATTTGCCCTGACACCATATGGCAAGATTAAGGGAACGGAGGAGATTTCAAATGTAATGCTTTATATAGTTATTGCCTTAATCGCTTCAAGAGCAGACCTCGGAGCAGTTGGCAATGCCCCAATATGGCTTCTCGCAGGATTCGTAATCCTCCTTATCCATGTGGCAATCATGATTGCACTTGCGAAGATATTGAAACTCGACATCTTCACATGCTGCGTTGCTTCCCTCGCCAACATCGGCGGAACAGCAACAGCACCGGTCCTCGCCGGCGCATACTCAAATGCCCTTGTACCGGTTGGTATCATGATGGCGCTTCTCGGCTATGTCATCGGAACCGGCGGCGGCCTGGTTGTGGCTAATCTGATGAGTATATTTGGGTAGATTTTAATGGAATAATTGATGGAGTGGATAGCACTTCGGCAGTAGATGGGTACTGCCGGGGTGCTGTTTTTTATATGTTGTAGAATTGGTGAAAATAAAAAGAAACGAGCATCCTTTTCCAGTCGTGAGATTTTACTCAGTCATATTAAATTCTTAAATAATAATCAAGAAAAAATATAATTTTACAAATTATTGCAAATAACATTCATTGTCGACATAATTTGACAAATTTTGTATGTAAGGGGTTGTACTATATGTATATATGTAAGATTGGAGGATAAAGTAAATATTTTATTTAAAAGTATTATATTACTATGCAGAGGAGAACAAAAATTGTACATAAAAACCACAAATGATAAACCATATAAGTTATAAGCTAAAAGCATTGGTAACATTGAAGTGCACTATAAAAGTTAATGTTTAAGAAGGAGAATGAAATGGATAAGATGTTTTTGATTGGATTTGCTAGTGTTTATTTAATTATTGGATGTTTATTTTTATTGATGAAATTTGCAAATGGATTATTTATTAAGTTTGAAAAAGTATAAAAAAAGATGGAAATGGTTGCATGTGTATTTGTCTTTACAGTGTTTTCATATATGTCAGTATTGATTTATTCATTTGTAGCATTATTGACACAAAATATAATGTTAAATGCAGTTATATGTGCAGGATTTTTAGTGTTTTGTTGGTTTTTAGTTGAAAAGTTATATGAATCAATGGCGGGGGAAGTTAAAAATAAAGAGAAAAAGATATTAACAAAAGAAGATAAAAATGTATGTAATTTTTGTTCGTTATTAGCTGTTATCATTTCATGTATTATATTAAACTATGAAGATAAAAGTTTAGAGTATGTAATTTTAATTAGTATTGTGATTAGTATATGGATTGGAACATATATTCCAATGTCAGAGATTTATAATAGAAAAACAATAAAAGAAATAATAGGTTGCATTGTGAATGAATTTAAATGCAAGAAATTGGTATGGGGTTATGCTGTAGCTAGTTCTATTATAATTTTGATTCTTGTTTCCAAAAATGAATTTACTTTGAAATTACATGGAATAATTGATAAGATTGGAAATGGTATTGCTTGTGGAACAATAATAATGATTATTGCATTCTTTATTGTTAATTATTTTATAAAAAGAATTAGAAAATATAAAAAATTAAAAATAAGTAGAAAACAGGAGAATTATAATGGCGGATTGTTTGATATTTAGAAATTTAAATGATGATGTACAAGATAATTTAAACAAATTTTGGACAAGTTTTACAACATGGATTAACAAAAGTGCAATAGTTAATGAATATTTTAAAGGAGAATTTGTAAGCAGTGATTGTAATATATACAATGAGGTAATTTATTATTTAGACATTAATTATGAAGAAGAATATAAAATGTTTTATGGAGAATCATATCCATATTTCAAAATTTCAAATCAAGGGGTAGATATTGATATAATAAAAAATTATTTAGAAATAATGTATGATAGATGGATACAATCAGATAAACATTATCAATTTACAATAGAGGTTAATAAATTATTCGATAAATTTCATTTACCATATAAACTGGGATCGGGGAAAGTGGTTGGAAAAGGATATAAGACAACAGAAAGTGTGGATAAAATTTTAAATCAACGAATGTTTGAACGAAAGATTGCCTATTCAGAAGAGATGATAATGAGTAATGAATTGTTAGATAAAAAATGTGCATTAGATTATGTTGTGGATGCATTGCAGTATTATATATCTATACAAGATGCTGATAATATTGAAAGAAAGTACAGAGAAGCAGCATTGTCTGTCAATAATGATTTAAATACAAAAGTGTACTCGGTTATAAAAAGTGATATATCAGAAATTATGAAACTTGCAAATGAGTATTTTGATATAAGGCATAATGAATATTTGAATAAAGCTAAGGAGAAGAGAGAGGCATTAGATGATTTACAATTTATCGAATATCTATATAATCGTGCATATGCATTATTATATATTCTTAGAATTAAATCTAGAAATGCTAAATTGTTAATCAAAGAAGATGAAAAATAGAAATTTAATTATGGATTATTTGAGATAAAAGGAGTAAAGAATATGTCATTTACAAAAGAGACAAAGGATGAAATTATACAGTATTGTAATAACCATTTACCAGAAGAGAACTGGTATAAAAAACAATTTGATTTTATTCTTGACGAAATATTAAGAGACAGATTAATAAAAGAATTCAAGGCAATCAGATTTGCATACAAGTTATATGAAGGTATTGAGGCAACAGAGGAAAATTTGCTATTCGAGGTTAGAAATCAAATTTTGGCATATGCATCTATATATGAGGCTGTAATAGAAAATGTGTTAGAAGAATATTATTCAGATACAGAAGAATATGAACTATTAAATAATCATGTTATACCAGTTAAAATAGATATTCCAAAAGATAAAATGAGTAAATTAACGCAGGTATTAGAACACGATGAGAAGAATATTGTTCCATTTTATTATGCAAAGAAAAGGAAAGAGAAAACTCAGGTAAGATTTGATGATAAATGTAGAACCGCTGAAAAAATAGGATTGGTACATTCATTTGTAAATGATAAGGGAATTATTGTAAGTTTGCCAGAAGAATTGATAGAAATATATAGTTATCGTAATGGAATACATTTGATTGCTGAGCAACGAAAAGGAATTTCATACGAAATAAATTTGAGTAAGAAAGCATATAGAAGAATGAAACCATTTATAGAACAAATAAAAGAAAAACTACGAGAAGATGGTAAGTATACAGATAAATAATTTAATTTGTAACTAAAATTAAGATGAATGTCAATAGCATTCTGGCAGTGAGTTGAATTCGTTGCTAGAATGCTATTTTTGCATGTCTTGATTAAGAGACGAAAGATGTAAAAATAAAGTTGACGATGGAAAACTATGATTTTATAATTGACTATATAAATTGTCGGAATAAGAAAAATTTATTAGAAGGAGAGAAAAGAAGATGACGAATTTTGGGTTACCGGAGTATGATAAGCAGAGAGAATGGATACGTAATGCAAGAATGCAGAATATGGGATGGAATGAAATTATCTATGCGGGTAGAAAGGATAAAGATGGACTTGATGAATTTTTAACGCAGCAGGAAATGCTTAATTTTTGGAAAATAATGAGCTGTGAAGAATGGCAAAAGCTTGTTGTTTTGCAGAAAGAAGCAGAGGAACAGACACAAACACTAGATTATTTAAGTGGTCAGGCAATGATTATGGATGATGGAGAAGATAATGATGTTACTATACCAATTGATCCGCAATCAGCATGGCAATTGTATAGGAAAAGATTATTGTCGGGCGGATTTAAAAAAGAAGTTGTTGACGAAATGGAAAGAACAACTTTAAAACTGCTTAAAAGATTGAGTGGTGATACAACACAAATTAAACCAGTAAAAGGATTGGTTATAGGTAATGTTCAATCAGGTAAAACTGCTAATATGGCAGCATTAATGGCTATGGCTGCGGATTGGGGCTGGAATATGTTTATTGTGTTGTCAGGTACTATCGAAAATCTTAGACAGCAGACACAGAATAGGTTATTAGGTGATTTGAATTGCCAGGGAAATCTTACATGGAATGGATTAGAACATTTGTCCAAAAAACCAATGCTTGGTCAAAGAACTCAGGATTTACATTTTGATAAGACTTCTAAGCAAAGATATTTTACAGTTTGTTTAAAAAATCCGGGAAGATTAAGAGGGCTTATTCAATGGTTACAGTCTGATGCAAATAAGCAAAAACAAATGAAGATACTTGTTATTGATGATGAGGCAGATCAGGCAGGTATTAATACGGCAAATATTAATAATTCTACTATTAGAACAATAAATAGATTAATTAGAGATTTAGTTAATGGAAAAAATGAAAAATCACAAGAAATAAGTAATAAATATATGGCAATGAATTATATTGGATATACAGCAACGCCATATGCTAATATTTTAAATGAAGCAGGTGAAGACAGTCTGTATCCAAGAAACTTTATTTCAACTCTGAGTGTTTCAAAAGAATACTTTGGACCTCAGCAAATTTTTGGATATGAAGGTGGAGAACATGATTTTGATGGGTTAGATATTGTGAGAATAATAAAAGACGAAGATCTTGAGGAAATAAAGAAAATTCATGAAGAGGGAGCATTATATATACCGTTGGCATTACAAAATGCTATATGTTGGTTTATGTGTGGCGTCTCTTGTATGAGAATTTGGGGATATAAGAAACCGATAAGTATGCTCATTCATACAAGTCAGAAAACAGATCATCATAGCAATATTGCTACTGCTGTAAGGAATTGGATTGTAAACAAGGATCCGGATGAATTAATAAATAAATGTGAAAAATTATGGAATGAGGAAACAAAACAGTTTTCATTTGAAAAATTTAGAGAACAATATCCAAATTATGACAGAAAAGATGAGGAAATAAATAAATATCCTTCATTTGAAGATATTAGAAAAGAACTGGTTATCTTATTGAGTAAAGAATTAACTAATATCCCATTGGATGAAGATGATGAGTTTACATATCATCAGGGAATACATATGTGCATTGATAATTGTAAAAATAATGGAATTAATGATGAGGGAATGCATGTAAGACTTGCATATCCTGCTTCTGATAATATGCCTGTACCTGCACCGGCATTTATTGTTATAGGTGGGGCAACATTATCAAGGGGACTTACTATAGAAGGTTTAATCAGTACCTTTTTTCTTCGTTCTGTTAGCCAGGCGGATACTCTTATGCAGATGGGAAGATGGTTTGGATACAGAAAAGGATATGAATTGTTGCCAAGAGTGTGGATAACATCTAAAACAAATAATCAATTTAAATTTTTAGCTGCATTGGATCAGGAGTTAAGAGATGAAATTCACGAAATGGATACACTTGGAAAAAGTCCGTCAAATTATGGACCGAGAGTAAAGAATACACCTAAAGTAAGTTTTATCCGTATTACAGCAAAGAACAGGATGCAGAGTGCACAGCCCACAGATATGGATTACAGTGGTTCTTTTAATCAGACATATCTTTTTGATAATGATATAGACATACTTAAGAATAATATGATTAGTACGGAGAACTTTATTAGGTCATTAGGTAAACCGGAAAAACAGAAGATTTGTAATAAGCATGCTGAAAATGATATAATATGGAGAAATGTTAATTTTGATTTGATAAAGAAATATTTATTGGAATATAAATTTAACCAAAGATTGGGAGTATTTAATGATATTAATTCTGTTATAACATGGATTGAAAAAATAACTAAACAGAATAAATTAAAAAAATGGAATGTTGTATTAGCAGGAAAAGCAAATAATACTGATTTAATATGGAATTCACCGGTAGGACCAGTTAATAAGATAAGGCGTACAAGAAAAATACAAAAAAACGAAACAGATACTGTAATAAATATAGGTGTTTTGAGTGATCCAAGGGATATTATTGCGGATGTTGATTTGGATGGACAGCCTCAGGAAATAGTAAAAAAAGTTAATGATTTTAAGTCAGTATATGCAAAAGAGATAAGAAGTCTGGCGGGACTTGATGCGACACCACAGCTGCTTATATATATAGTAGATAAAGATTCAAAAGTCTCAAGACCATCAGAAACGAGGGCTGATTTGAATGCTGTTGAGGATATTGTTGGTATTTGCCTTAATATTCCAGGAGGAAGAAGAGGAACAGATTATACAGCTACAGTATCTATACATATGAAAAATGACTTGTTTAATGATGAGGGAGATTTGGAGGGAACAAATGAAGATTGAGATTGCAGAACCAGGGAGAATGACACAATCTGGAAGTTCATTATTAAAATTAATTCAAAATAACAATATGCCTATTTTGGACTTGTTAGTTCGCGAATCCATACAAAATAGTCTGGATGCAAAAAATGAAAAAGATCCTTATGTAACTGTTGAATTTTATACAGGTCAGTTTGATAAAAAAATATTAAATTCTGAACTTGAAGGTATAACAGATGCACTTAATGAGAGATTTTGGAAACAGAATTATAATTATATAGCAGTAAGAGATTCCAATACGGTAGGATTAACAGGGAAACTTCATTATGACGAAGTTATAGATAATCAATATGGCAATTTATTGAAGTTGATATACGAAATTAGTAAGCCCCAGGAAATGGAAGGAGCAGGTGGTTCATGGGGATTGGGTAAAACTGTATATTTTCGTGTTGGAATTGGTTTGGTTATTTATTACAGTAGAATAATTAATGAGTGTGGAGAATTTGAATCGCGACTTGCAGCATCATTCGTAGAAAATGAGATGATGGATGACTCTATTATTCCAGCACTATCAGGAAAGTCTAAGCGTGGTATAGCATGGTGGGGACAGGAAATTGGTGAGAATAAAACAAAACCAATAACTGACACAAAATATATAGAAAAAATCCTAAGTATATTTAATATTAATCCATATATTTATGAAGAAACAGGTACGACTATAATTATTCCATATATAGATAAACAAATGCTGTTAGAAAATAATCAGATTGAATATAAAGATAGTGAAGAAAAAAATATTATACCATTTTGGAGAAATAGTATTGAAGAATACTTGAAAATAGCAATACAAAGGTGGTATGCTCCAAGATTAAATAATAGCAGATATCCTTATGGAAAGTATTTAAGAGCAAAAATTAATGATATATGGATAGGCTTAGATAATATGGAGCCAGTATTTAAGATAGTGCAGGCTCTTTATAATAAAGCAATATCACGAAGTTTTGATGAAGAATTTTTGAAACAAGATGGCATTGAGTGTAGGACAGACGAAATTATTTTGCGTAAAGTATTAGATTCAACTAAGGCGGGGGTGATTGCATATGCAAAAATACCGCGAAAAGTAATGAAAACGGGATATCCGGACAATAAACCGGAGCCATACATGTATTTTAACTGTGAAATAAGGGATAAAGAGAAAAATAAACCAGTATTATTTTTCACAAGAAAGCCAGGTATGATTGTGTCATATGAAGATGTCGGAAATTGGGTAGATGGAATAAATTCATCAGGAAAAGATGAATTTATAATGGCTATTTTTGTTCTTAATTCAGAAAACAAACTTACTAATACAAAACAAAAATATAGTCTTGAAGAATATGTAAGAAAAAGTGAGATGGCTGATCATACTTCCTGGGGCGATTTTAGTATGGGGAATAGTAATCCAAGAATTATATCTAAAGTGCAACTACAAGTAAAAAGTAAAATATCAAGGGAATTTTCTACAGAGGATGAAGATTCATCAAGTAAATTAAGTTCTGGACTGGGAAAAATGTTTGGAGATTTGTTATTACCACCTGAAAATTTTGGGAAAAAGCCAAGTACAGGAACGAATGGGGAAAAAACAGGAAGTATGAATCATACCGAAGTACATAAAAAAGTAGTTTTTGGCTATGATGCATCTGAGACTAAATATACTTCGGGTGGAATGACTGTAAAGTTAACAATTAAATCTAAAGGAAAAATTTCAGATACAGGGGTTGAGTTAGCTATAGATTCGGAAATAGGAGCCATAAAGCCGGAGGATTGGGAACAAAGGATGGGATTGGATATGCCTTTTTTTATCAGTTCGGCAAGAGTAATAGTGAAAAGACTGGATTCTGTAAGTATTATGAATATACTAGAAATTGATAGTACAAAGACAACAGAAAGCAATGATAATATCTCATGTAAATTATTAAAGACATTGAAAAATACAGGATATGGTATACATATTGAAATGTGTGAGAAACATTTGATAGAATTAGAGCTATATGTTAATTTACAGTTAAATAGAAAAGATATTAAACCGTTGTTTAGCGTTGAAAAAGAATAAAGGAGATAGATGATGGCTGCAAATATTTCATTATTTCCAACAATAACAGAAGGATTATTAAACAAAATAAGATTTCAGACATCTCCTTATGAATTGTATTATGTCCGAGAAGATCAGGAATATAGTTTAAGGGCTGAGGAAACAGATAATAGTAATACAATTTATAAAGTGGTTGATGATGATGGCATATGGTCACCAGATGACTATCAGTTATGTATTCGTAGAAAGTATTCAATACGTACATATCAATGTCTTTTTGGTCAAAATGGAATAGCATGTAATAATGCTAAATTAGGTCTGGCGGTATTGTGGACATCGCCTGATTCAAAACAGAGAGGGGTTATTCCAGTTGGAGAGATATGCAATTCATCAAGAGAAATGGAATTTGAATTGAATTATGAATTTTCTGAGGCACAGTTAAGAGGAGATGTAGAATTTTCAACAATTATATATATAAAAGAGGCGGGAACACCTTTGTGGGGAGAGGAGCATTTAGCAAATCAGTATGGATGTATTGTTGGAGAGTTAGAAAATAAATATATTATCAGACTTGATGGTGAGGGGTCAGTTTTTCCAGTGTATGAGGTTAATGAACCAGGACAGCCATTATGGTATGTGAAATGTGACTGGGATGATCCGACATATGATTTGTTTTCAGACAGCGTTTCGATAAATATAAATACAGCACACAAGAATTACAAATTTCTAGATAAAAAGAAAAGAACTTTTGATGAGCAGTTACTTAAGGAAATTATGGCAAGTGCATTAGGTCTTATCATAACTAAGTTGAAAGAACAGGAAAATTATTGGGAGGCGACGACTATGGGAACTGATTTACAGAGAGGTAGTGTATCAGAGGCAGTTAATTATTTTATCAATACATTAGAATGGGATGTATCAGAACCTGAGGTTATGTCTTTATCAATTAGAAAATTTTTTGATCAAAGGATATAGGTAGATAAGAAATGATAATAAAAACATTAAACAGATCTGAGGCTCAGAATGCAATGAAAGAATGGGTATTAACATATCCATCATTGCCAGAAGTTGGAGAAGATTACTTGAAAATTCGTAAGGTTATACAGGATTTTAACAGTCAGGTAAGAAGAGAGTGTAACGAGAATATGTCAAGAAAAGATTATTATATTGATGTACATATAGGAATTCTTTTGTATGATTATTTATGGCATGTTCCAGGATTTAATTTAAGAGCTGCTGCAAATGATGATTTTTGGAGATATATGTCAATTAAAGTTATTCCTGATGTTGTTGCTGAACGCTGGGGATATGATAATGAGAGTCATTATTGGAGTAAGCCTGCAAGAATATGGCTGAGATCCATATGGTGGTATGTACATTTATCATGGCAAGGAGATATGAAGACAACAGCGAATGTCTTGGAATCACCATATTTTACTACGGACAGTATTTTGAATTTAGAGGAGAGAACAGGACGAAAAGGAACATTTATTAATGTATATAGGTTTATTATGTATTATTATAGTCATATTCCCCAACAAATATTAGCGCAATATAATAAGAATACAAAAACACAACAAGATGACTTGTTTAGAATCATAATGAAACTAAACACTGCAAAAGTGATGGTTGTTGATCCAGCATTGTATCTTGGAGGCGAGAAAGAATATGTTCGTTCTTTATTTCTTGATGCGGGGGTACGAGTGTAATGTTACCTAAGATTATAGATTTATTTTCTGGTTGTGGCGGATTGGCATTAGGATTTGAGAAGGCAGGTTTTGATATAGTGGCAGGAATTGAACTGATGCCAGAAGCGTGTAAAACAATTTCATATAATTTATCATGGAGATATGGGAAAAAAGAGAGTCATATTTGTGGAGATATAAAACAAATAGAACCAAATGTTTTTAAGTATTGTTTTGGAAAAGAAGGGTGCATTGTAATTGGTGGTCCGCCATGTCAGGCATATTCTATGGCGGGACGTGGAAAATTAAGGTCATTGGGAGAAGACAGGATTAATACTAATGATCAAAGAGGCTACTTATATCAGGATTTTTTAAGGTTTGCGTTAGGATTAAATGCACGTGCAGTGATTATGGAAAATGTTCCTGAAGCTACAAATTTTGGAGGGAAAAACATTCCGGAAGTTGTATGCAAGACATTGGATGAAAAAGGTTATAACGCATATTGGACAATATTAAATTCAGCAGACTATGGAGTTCCACAAGTAAGAGAAAGGGTTTTTGTTATAGCAATAAAAAAGGATGAGGCAAAGGCTATTGATTTACCAGAACCTACACATCACAATATTGAAAATGCTATGACGTTACAGCAAAGACGATTTGATGGATACAAAAAATGTCAATTTTTCAAAGAACCTAACAAAGCAAATAATAGTTTAAAACCATGGGTTACAGTTGGCGAAGCATTGTCGGATCTTCCATCATTATTTCCATCAGCGAATTCTAAATATAATTTAGTCAATATGAATGTAGAATTTCCATATTATTCTGAACCACAAAATGAATATCAGAGACTGATGAGAAATTGGTACGGGAAAGAAAATACGGGAGTATCAGCCAATGCATTTAGGAGAAATGTAAGGGATTTTCCAATATTTGCAAGAATGAAACAGGGAGATAATTATATTGGAGCATCTAAAGTTGCTGATGAATTATTTTATGAAGAAGTAAAGTTATTTGGATATGAAAAAGGCAGTGAAGAGTATGAAAAATTGTATAAAAAAATGGTGCCACAATATGATAGAGAAAAATTTGAAAATAAGTGGAAAAAACTGGATGAAAACAAACCTTCACATACTTTAGTTGCTCATTTAGGGAAGGATACTTATAGTCATATACATCCGTGGGAGCCGAGAGGCATTTCTGTTCGTGAAGCAGCAAGATTACAGTCTTTTCCAGATGATTTTTATTTTCAATGTTCAATGGGAGATGCGTATAAGCAAATAGGAAATGCTGTACCACCATTACTATCTAATGGGGTTGCGAATACTGTATATAATACTTTCATGGAGGAATAAATATGGAACTTCTTGAGGAAATAAGAGAATGCTTTGCATCAACACAGGATGGAGCAAGAAAAATAAAAACACTCCCTGCTGAATACCCGGCAATTGTTATAAGGAATAATGAAGGCTATGGCGTTGCAATTGAGTTTAATGATAGCAGAGATGTATCAGAAAAATTTGCAAATAGCAGGTTATTCACCGCAATTTTGATTATTGGAGGTGAGGAGAAAAAATATCTTATACTCAGTTGCATGCTGGATAGTTTGCGGTATGAGTTTGCAACAGTTTGTGCGCAATTTATTGAACCAGGAATAGACGGAATTGATAGAAAAAATCTTATTGCCCAGCCATTGGAATGGTGGAAAAGGTGGAGAGAACTTTTGGGTAATGCTATCTCAAATAAAGAGGCATATAGTGTGATTGCAGAAATGCTAGTTTTAGACAAATTATTTATTAATGATAAATCGGTAGAATGGACAGCAATTAATGCAGGAAGTCATGATATAGAAGGTGATAATAATTCATATGAAGTGAAATCTACGATAAAAAGATATGGGTCAACTATTACTATTTCAGGACAATATCAGCTTCAGAGTAAAAAGAAATTGCAAATATATTTTTGTAGATTTGAAAAATCTAAAGAAGGAATATCTGTTAATGATTTAGTTAAAGAATTACTTAGTCATGGATATGACAGGGATAAATTGGAAAAAGAATTATATCAATTAGGGTATGAAAAAGGTTCAAGCATACGGGAAGTTAAATATAAAGTGTTAGAAAAAAGAATATATGAGGTTAATGATGAATTCCCGAAAATAACAAATACCTCATTTAAGGAAAACCATATTCCAGATTCAATAATACAAATTACATATACTATAGATTTGGATGGATTGAACTATACTGTATGGTAATCCAAGGAGAAAAAATGTTTAGAGTAATTGAAACCTTTAGTGGCATTGGCAGCCAGGCTAAGGCTTTAACCAGAATTGGAAAACCTTTTGAAATTAAAAATACGGCTGATTGGGATATAAATGCTATATTAGCTTATTGTATGATACATAAAGGCAAAATTGATGTTGATAAGTATAAGAATGTATCCGAAGAAGACATAGAAATATTTCTGGGAAAATGTACTTTAAGTTTAGATGGGAAAAAACCTATGAGTAAATCTTCATTTAAACGTTTATCACTAGAACTGAAAAGAGGTCTGTATTCGGCAATAAAAGAAACTAAAAATCTGGTGAGTATAACAGATGTAAAAGGAGAAGATATCCCGGAGAATATAGATTTGTTTACATATTCATTTCCGTGTCAGGATTTGTCTTTATGTGGATGCTGGCATGGGAATAAAAGTGGAATTGCAAGAGATGCGCATAATCGTTCAGGTATGCTATGGGAAGTTGAACGTATATTAATAGAAATGCATAAAATGGGAAGAAAACTCCCGCGATTTTTATTAATGGAAAATGTAACAAATATTTTGTCAAAGACACATGAAGAAGATTTTGGAGATTGGAAAGCAACATTAGAAAGTTTGGGATATTATAATCATATTTATAGACTTAATTCTAAGAATTTTGGCATTCCTCAAAAGCGAGAACGGGCATATATGATTAGTATATTGTGTAATGATGACGATAATAAAAAAAGGCTTATTAAAGATTACTTTGAAATGCATAATCTTGAAGAAAAAGAAGAGGCATCACGTTTGCGACAGAGAGAACTCAAGTTAGAAGATATATTGTGTCTGGATTATAAAAATGTGCCCCAGTATAAAGAGGAAGCGGATGCTAGTAAACCTAATGATACAGTTTCGAGAAGAAAAATATATGAAGATAATGATATGCTGTATGATGGGAAGAAAGTTAACAATATTATTGTTAATACTGTAACTACAAAACAAGACAGAAATCCGAATTCGGGTTTAATTACATATAAAAATTATGCCAGAGGAAAAACAAAATGGAGGTATTTAACACCGAGAGAATGTTTTAAGTTAATGGGATTTGATGAGTCTGATTTTGACAGGGTAATCAGTTATAATCCACAGATTGCAAAAAATAGAAAATTATATTCAACAGAAAAATTAATTAAGCTTGCAGGTAATAGTATAGTTGTTGATGTTCTTGAGGCAATATTCAGACAGATAATGGATATTAATACTGAAATATTGGGCGAAAGAGAATAGTTGGATTAAGAAGGTGAATATTAATGGCAGATGTTTTAACAAAAGAACAAAGACATAAAAATATGAAAAATATTCGTTCTAAAGATACTGCTATAGAAATCAGACTTAGAAAAGCATTATGGCAGAAGGGGTATAGATATAGAAAAAATTATAAAGAACTCCCTGGATGTCCAGATATAGTATTAACTAAATATAAAATAGCAATTTTTTGTGATGGGGAATTTTTTCACGGTAAGGATTGGGAGGTGTTAAAGCCACGTTTGGAACAAAGTAATAACAGTCAGTTTTGGATTAATAAGATATCTCGTAATATAGAGCGTGATGATGAGGTAAATAAAAAACTTTTATTTTTAGGTTGGACTGTTATTCGTTTTTGGGGCAAGGATATTAAAAAAAATACAGATGAATGTGTTAAGGTTATAGAGGAGACAATTTTTACTCAAGTTATAGAAGATGATTGAATTACCAAGGGTATGGAAATTATATTATGTCAAAGTGTTTTGCTAAGAATATTTAGATTATTTAATCTGTTTACAAACAAAGGAGAAAGTATAGATATGATATCAGCTGTTTTATTTAGAAATTATAAAAATTATAACAATATGCATTTTGTTCAGATATGCAACAATTTTAATGAAAAATATAGTGTGTTTGTTGGAAATAATGGAGTTGGGAAAAGTGCTATTTTAGAATCAATCGATGTAATATTAAATAATAGAGATTGGAATTATACAAAAGGAGCTAAAAAAACAGAATCTTTTATTTGTCCAATATATCTTATAGAAAAAAATAAATTAGATGATAACAACGGTATTTTAGAGATTATTGGAAATTATTATTGGAATGTAAATGAGAGAGCTAATTCAAATATAAAAAATAATGTTGAACTTCAGAAATTAATAAGGTATAGAGATTTACTTAAAGTGAATTATGAGAAAACACATTATCTTATTATGATAGGTGGCGATTTTAATAATCCTAATGCAGCATTTTGTGCAACATTTAATGATGATATTTTAAATAAAATTATGAAACATGAAAATATAACAAAAGAAAAAGCTCAACAAGAGCTTGATTTGGTTCGAAAGCGAATAGAAAGTTTGTACAGATATTTATATATACCAGTAGAGGAATCTCCGAGTGAACTTTTAAAACTTCAAAATAATACTATGCAATATTTATTAAATAGAAACATATTAGAAGAAATTGAAAGTTTATTAAAGCAGAATGGCAGAGGTAAGGCTGCTATTGTTGATAGAATTAATCAAAGCTTAGATGAGTTTATAGAAGAAGTTAATAAAGTAATTACACAGGTAGATGATAAATACACTTTTAGAAGTGAAGCAGGTGCTAGGAAAAAAATAACAGCGAAAGATATAAGAGAAAAAATACTTGAGGCATATTTTCCATTAAAAACACTCAAAGTTAATGGACATGCTGTTGAAAATCTTAGTTCAGGAGAACAAAGAAAAGCAATTATAGACATAGCATATTCTATAATAGTTGCAAATGCCGATAAAGAAACAGAAAGAGAAATTGTTTTGGCAATAGATGAACCGGAGTCATCTATGCATATATCAAATTGTTATTCTCAATTTGGAAGATTGGATGAAATAGCTGTTACATATAGAAAACAGGTTCTTATTACAACACATTGGTATGGATTTTTGCCAATAATTTATAAAGGAAATATGCATCATATAACAAATGATGACGGGGTTACAGATATATGTTCTTTTTCTTTGAACAATATTATGGAAGAAAGACGTAGTTTTCCAGATGTTATAGAGCTTAAAAGTTTTTTTGATTTAGCTTCAAGTATTATTACATACATTAGAACTAAACCAAATGATACATGGATTATATGCGAAGGAAAAGATGATAAACAATATTTGGAATGTGTATTATATGGTGAAAAGAATATAAATATATTACCAGTCGGAGGATGTGGAAATGTATCCAAGCTATTTGAAATGATATATAGTGTAATGTCTGAAAAAACTGAACAGAAGGTGTGTAAAGTTCTGTTTTTGATAGATACAGATATTAAGGCTAAGTCATATATGCAGCCAAAAGGCTGGGGAAATCCCAATAACAATATTAAATTTAGAAGATTACAAGTAGATAATGATGTAATAAAATTATACGATCCCACTAAGCAAAATACATATGTACAAACAGAAATTGAAGATTGTTTGGATGGAAATATATATTTTGAAGCATTAGTTTTAGCAATAAAGGAGAAGGGCGATAGTGATTTGAAGAATAAAATTAATGGTTTTACAGTTAAAAAGGATGTTCAATATTCTATGTTACGTGGTGATGATACAATTTTGGTGGCAACAGAGGGGTTCTCAATCGAAGGGAAAAAGAAAATAATAGCATTTGCGGAGTCAGATATTGGCAAAGAAGTAATAGTTAACAATTATAAAAAAATATTTGATAAATTAAATGATAAACCGAAACATATGTTAAAAGATGAAATATTAAGATTATGGGACTAAAAATAATAAACTAAGATAGTTGTTTTAATTAAATAACAAGAATAAATAGTTGGATATTTTAAAATTACAGAGTTATGTATAGTATGGATATAAAAAATAAGCATGTAAGTGATTAAACAGCATGCTTAATACTGTGATAGGAATGAGGAACATATGGATATAAGACCTTTTATAGATAATTATGTTTTATGTGTAGAATTAGTGAAAGATAACATAGTGACAATTAAAAGAAAGACTGTTATGTCGAGATTGTCATTATCAGAACAATGTTCTATAAATAATATTTTAGGTCAAATATATTTAAGAAATATTGCAGAAGATGGATTGGTATATATGACGGATGAAATTAACCCGCTTAAAGTGACCAATTATTTATGTGGTCTTGATAAATATGATATTGATAGAGAAGATATATATTCATATGTATGTAGATATGCGCAGAAAAGAATTAACAGATTTTATGTAAGTTTGAAAGAAGGTAATGAGAGTTCGTTAATAATTTCTTTATCACAATCGAAGATATTAAATAAAAGAGAAACAGAAAAAGCAATTGCACTATATAGAAAAAAGATAGAGATTAGGAAAAAATCTAAGTGCAGATTGTTATGTGGCATTTAAAATAAGTTTGGACTTTGAATACAGAAGAATTTAATCTCAAGAGTATTAGTTAGTCTATTAGGCAAAGAGTCTTGAATTGTTTAATGTTAATAGTTTGAGAGACATAAAAAAGAGTTGATTCCATGCCAAAATCAACCATCCGAGTAGCAACAACAGAGGGGTGTTTTCGCATGATTATGCCTTCTCTTATGAGACAGTTTAAAGAAATGTACAATGATTATGGCATCAGAGGTGTGATTGGCAATGCAGAACAGTTGTGGGAAATGCTTGAAAATGGCGAATTGGATATTGCATTTAGCGGGATTTCATTACTGGCTCCTGAATGTATAGAAAAGGATTTCTTGTTTGAAGAGAGACTTTATCTTGTGGTAAGTGAGCAGATGCTTCAGAATTATTTCCCAGACAGGTATCCTGAGTGCGTTGAAGAATTTAGGAAAGGTGCAGATATTCGTGAGTTTAGCGGGATGCCTTTCTGCCGCAGTTTGCCTAATCTGCATTGTATGCAGATATTAGACCATTTGCTTGAGCGGGAAGAGGTTACGCTGGATTGTGTGCACACATCAGGTCATTTTGACCTGCATCAGCAGATGGCACAGGAGAATCTGGCGGCGTGTTTCAGCTTGTCCATGTATCTGCCACATTTGCACGAATTGAACTTATATAGTGACAATAAGCTGCTGGTATTTCCTATAAAAGATTTGACCGAAACCAATCCAGTATACATACTTACGAATAAGGATAAAGGGTATGTTGAAGGAACAGATGAGTTAAGAATTTGTTGAAAAATGCGGTGGAAGACATTGAAGGTTCTGACATGTAAGGAGGATTTTCATGAGCAATATTATTGTTTTGTCAGGCAGTCCGCGTAAGGGTGGCAATACTGACCTGTTGGTTGATGCATTTGTTAAAGGTGCGGAAAAGAATAATAATGTAGAAGTTGTTTCGGTGGCGGATTATAAGGTCAACCCATGCATTGGCTGTAATTCGTGCTTTGACAGGGCTGGGCATGAATGTTTTCAGCAGGACGACATGCGGACAGTTTATGATAAGTTAAAATGTGCTGATGTGATTGTGGTTGCTTCACCAGTGTATTTTTATGGAGTGAGTGCGCAGCTTAAAGCAATTATCGACAGGTTACATACTCCTATGAGAAATGATTTTAAAGTCAAGAAGCTGGCATTGATATTGGTAGGGGCAGCAGTTTTGCCGGAATTATTTGATTCTATTAAGATACAGTATCAGCTAGTGCTTAATTTCTTCAAGCTTGAAGATGCGGGAATGGTGCTGGTCAGAGGTGCTAAGGATAAAGGTGATGTCAGGAATACTGATGGGCTGAATGAAGCTTATCGGTTGGGATTGGCGATGAAGTGAATTTTGTTTTGAATTAAAGAGTTGAGGAATTGACTTACAGTATCAGTAGGTGTTACACTTCGTGTAACACCTACTGATACTGTATAAATAATGGGGTAATAGACATAAAAATTGTACAAAGGTTAATTTCGTTGAAATTGAAGTTTGTGTGAGTGATTCCAAATGCAAATGGAGGGGAAATTTGAATAACAAGAATAGAAGATAAATGTGATTTTAAAAAGGCAGATTTCTTGACCGCACTGCAAAAAGATGTATAATAATCGTAACAGAACCCACCACGCCTATGGTTTTTCATGCGCAACTCGGTGGGATTTTTTATTTATGGAGCGTTTTTTATCTATCAATATCCTAAACAAATATTAACAATATAACAATATAACAACAGGTTCAATCATATATTGATGCTGGTATGATAATTACTTCTCGGTCAGATGTAGAAAATGCGTTGAATTCAGTTGGATTCTATCGCTTACGAGGATATTGTTTTCATTTATATGATAATGCTGCCAAAAAGTATGTTCCGGGGACAAGGTTTGAAGATGTCCTGAAACTGTATTATTTTGACCGGGAATTATCCTGCTTAATTTTTTCTATGATTTCTAAGATTGAGGTATCTTTGAGAGTGCGATTAGTGGAATCGTTACTTATACATAGAGAACCACTTGTTTTGCAAGATTCGTCGATTTTTAAGGATAAAAAACTGTATTGGCAGAATATGTCTACCATAGCATCTGAGATTGCTCGATCTAATGATGTGTTCATTAAACATAATTTTAATAATCATGATGGAGAAGTGCCTGTATGGGCGATTGTTGAGGTTTTATCTTTTGGCACTTTGTCAAAGATAATTAAGAATTTGAAAACAGGAACGGGAAGTTCATACTCAGTATTGGCGGCTAATTATCAGTATAAATCGCAAAAGGGAAACTTGGTAAATCCATCTAAGAAAATGTTCACTTCATGGATACAGGGAGTTTCAATATTACGTAATATGTGTGCCCACAATTCGAGAATATACAATCGAACAATACATACTACACCAGAAATCCTTGATGTAGATAAAATTACACCTATGCCTGCACATAACGGATTATATCAAATCTTATTGGCAATGAAATATCTAAGATCGTCAGAGGAAGAGTGGAAAGAGTTTGTATATGAATTTGATAAGTTGATTGAAAAAAATAATAGCATAATCAATATCGCATCAATGAATCTTCCAACAGATTGGAAGTCGCATTTGAGTGTTTAAAATATGTTTTATTGCATAAAATAATAAGGCAGACCTAACCAAGCATTTTATGCTCAAACCGGTTAGGCTTTTGGCGGAGTGTTACGATAAGCACTTCGCTTTTTTGATTTATGCGCAGCTTAAAGCAATTATCGACAGATTACATACTTCTGTGAGAAATGATTTTAAAGTAAAAAACTGGTATGGATACTGGTTGGACAACAGTTTTGCTGGGATTGGCGATGGGATGAAATGCCAATGTATCTGCAATTTTATAATTTACAGATACATTGACTTTTGAATTAATATTTATAAATGACAGTGAAAACTAAGCAGCATAATAATTGTGGATTTTATTTCCTACATAGTTTAACAATCCAAGTAAAATATGTTCACATACAATTGTCTGATGTAACTGAGATGCCGTATCAGATTTGTATGATAGAAATGCATTTATAAGAAATCCTTCAATATCAGAAGGCAGATAAATGCCATATAATGGATTGAATTTGTATTTATTACATGTATTGCACACTTTTTCTGCCAAATTATTTATTTCTGAATTATTAAATAATCCTTCATCAGGATAAAATAAATCATTAGCCAATAACTTCAATTGTAATTCATAATCAAAGCACGAATAATTAATTCTATAATGTAACTGATTAAGCCATTCTTTAGAATTAAGAAGAAAGACTAATCTGGAATAAATATTAGTTATTTCCAAAGATAAGTTTAGAAAATCCTCGAGCATACTGTCATTATACTTAATAAAAGTATGTCTATAAATATCGTGAATAACATTTTTGGAAGACAATATATTGATTGATATTAATACTTTTTTTTATAAACTTAAAGTCTATAGCGCCTGACTGACCAATTGGAAATTCAGGCATTTTTTCATTGTCTTCAAGCAGATTATGAGGAAAAACCTCAAAATAATTGGCTAATTTAAGAATAATTCTCGTAGAGGGAGTTGAGCTTTCCCAACGGCGGATTGTTCTTACATCAACATTTAGATCTTCGGCTAATTTTTCTTGTGTAATGTTTTTTCTTTTACAAAATTCTCTTATTTTCATAATGTTATACCTCGCTTTCAAATGAATAATAATATGTTTAGCGTATAAAAAACAGGACATTTATTATAAAATTTATAGCATTTATCAAAAAGTTGAATTTGAAAACAAGATGAATATTATTGACATTTTTGTCAAAAATATTCAATGATAAATTTATTAACTAAAGCTTTAAGTTATGATTTCTTTAGTGTTGATAAGGAATATATGTTGGATATCAAAACTGGTACTAAGCCGATTTCATTTTGCGATTTTTCTTATTACTGGATTGTGGGAATAAAGTCTGTGTCGGTAAGAACAATGTTGGTTGACGGAAAACTTGCAAGAAATGAAGCAATCAAACTTATTCATATGGTAGATAAAAGAAAGTAATCATAGAATTATATGCTTACCATCAAGGAGGCAGCAGCTTATTTTAATATTGGTATAAAGAAACTGAGAAGAATTGCAGAGAACAACTTTGGAATAGTGGTGGTGTACTGTGAATATTATGAAGTGGTTTACATACTCATTAATACAGGAATGCGAATATTGGAGTTCTGCGGGCTGACACTAAAGGATATTGATTTTGAGAACAGAACTGTGAATATTGACCATCAGTTGCAGAGAACATCGGATATGCGATACATCATAGAAACCACTAAGACGGATGCAGGAACAAGAGTATTGCCAATAACAGAGAATGTGTCACAGATGTTTCAGACAATTATTGAGAACAGAAATGCACCGAAAGTGGAGAAATCCATAGACGGATATAACGGATTCCTATTTTACGATGATAATGGAATGCCACTTGTTGCAATGCATTGGCAACACCGATTCAACCATATGGTTGGCAGGTACAATGATATTTACCGGGTACAGATGCCAAACATCACACCTCATGTATGTCGACATACTTATTGTTCAAATATGGCGAAATCGGGAATGAATCCAAAGACACTACAGTACCTCATGGGGCATTCGTACATATCAGTCACGATGAATGTGTACACGCATATTGGATTTGACGATGCTGAGGAAGAATTGAAACGAATGGAAGAGTTTAGAAAAGCGCAGGCAGAGATTGAAAAGAAAAACGATGCCAAAGCGGTATCACAAAAAATGTTTAAAGTGGTGTAGGTAGGCTACATGGTAGAAACGCTCCGGGTATACTGGGGCGTTTTTTCTATGGAAAAATGATGAGGGTGACGATATAATATAGGGTACATACTGAAAGATAAAAATACATTGGAGGAAACATACTATGGGTAGTTTTTTTGTAAAAATGTTTGAAATGTTGTTGGAAGGAAATAAAGAAAAAAGACAATCTACACTATTTCATCTCAAATCCTTTGTGTTTTTATGTTTGATTCTAGTTTTGTTTACTAGCAGAGTTTGGAATATACAGGGATGTATTAGAAGTCTGGTAAGCAAGCAAATGCAAAGTTTGATTTTAGATATTGTAAGAATAGGGGTACATTTGTTTACTAGTTTAGTGATTATAGCGTTTGTTATATTTATTATTTCAGCAATTATTTATGAAATACTGGATAAAAAGTCCAATAACATTGAAAGAATAGACTATTTTCATAGACTAAGAATTGGGTCATCATTTCGTTTTTCAAGTAGTCTTGAAAATGTGCTAATATTTTTAATGACAGGTTATGTCTTTGATAATAATTTTGTAAGTGAATATATTTCTATTTATTCCCAATATTTATGGATATGTATATTTATTGCATGTGGAATAGAATTTGTTTCTTCAAGTTTGATAGGTATTTTAAATAGATTTTTTGTGTTTTGGACATCGTCAGATATAAAAGATAAAGAATAGTAGATTTGATACTAAGGAGGAATTGGGTGAACTGCATCAAGATAATTTATAAAGAAGAGAATGGTAAAGTTACTATTAATGAAGTAGATAATTATATTAATAAACAGGGAATATGGGCGTTGTTTGGAAAAAGAGAAGATATATTTGAGTGTTTAAATGTTGGCAAATGTATCGATGTTGGGCGTGAAATTTTATATGATATTAGTTGCTTGCACAACATTTTATTACACAAAGAAGGAAACGAAGAATATATAAATCAATTTGCCGAGCTTTGCAATTTTAAATATAGAAAAAAATGGACACAAGAGTATTTATACCAATATATTTCAAGTCTTCGTTATGAAGTTATTACGTTTGTATATGTATATAATAAATCTGACATGTATAAGGAAAAGGAGCTTGCTTGGACTACTCATGCTAGATTTTGGAAAAATGGAAGTTCATTTAAAACAGCTCAAGAAGATTTTTATGAAAAGAATAAGAACTTGGTTTTAGAAACAAAAACCACTATTACATCGATTAAAAATATTGATGAATTAGAACGTATATTAAAAAATAATAGTTTTTATTCAAATGAGGAAGAATAGGGAGGTACATCATGAAAGAAGAAGTTTTTAAAATACATAAGTATGCAGTTGGACATAGGATTAATCGACAATTGTTATTGAGTTTGGAAGATGTGTTTAAACAGTATAATAAAAAATAAAATAGAGATATGTTTGAAGAATTTCAGGTTAAATTATCGAGTGTTATCTGCTATACCAATTATGCCAATATTATTAACAGCTACATTCATAGTGATTTGTGTATATACGGGTAAAAGAGATATAGTTTTTCCGACAATAGTTCAGCGATTAATTATTGGTATATGGTTGGGAGGAAGTTTTTTTACTTGTGTATTGCCTCCTTTTGCGAGGTTGAAGAGAAACCTGTTTCCATGTGCAGAATTTAGGGTTGGACAGAATGAATTAGTTGAGAAGAAAAATGAAGGGATAAGAAACTTTTTGATGGGTACAGTTGTTTTTGGCACATTGTTAGGTGTTCTAGGCAATTATATAAGTGATTTCTTGTTTTAACAAAAATCCTAAGTAGTAAGGAGTCCCTTTTTACTACCATTTCTACTACTAACAGGTAGTCACAACTTGCTAAATTATGCTATAATTTGCCTAGTTGACAAGCAAACAACAATTTAACCATAGCCCCAGAAACCCTTGCAAAACAGGGTGTTTCATGGCAAAATAAGGAGATTGATAACAATGATAAAAATACTTTTCATTTGCCACGGCAATATCTGCCGAAGCACTATGGCAGAAAGCGTTATGACATATTTAGTTGAGAAAGAGGGGCTTGCAGATAAGTTCTATATTAATTCGGCGGCGACAAGCCGCGAGGAGATTGGTAATGGGGTGCATCATGGCACTGTTGCCAAGTTAAAGAAAGAAGGAATTCCGGTGATTCCTCACAGGGCAGTGCAGATGACTCTGAATGATTATGAGGAATATGATTACCTTATTGGAATGGATACTGAGAATATCCGCAATATGCAGAGGATATCGGGCGGAGATCCGGATGAGAAGATATATAAGCTGCTTACTTTTGCAGGAAGCGGACTTGATGTGGCAGATCCATGGTATACGGGAGATTTTGAGGCAACTTACAGGGATGTTCTGGCAGGTTGCAAAGGACTGCTTGAATGCCTTAAGGAAGAATTGTAGGCGGTTGCAGGCAGGTTACATGAGCAAGTGCCACGGCAATATATGTGAATAAAAAGGGTCGGGCAAGGCAGGCTGTCTTCTTCTGGGACAGCCTGCCTTGCCCGACAGCCACTACCTATAGGTTGTTACCTATCTACCATGGCAGAATATACATATTCCTCTGGTAAGAACCGAATACAGTGGCAGTTGCCTTAAGCTCTGCACCGAGACGGCGGAAAGACGAATTGCTGGCGATGTTGTCCGGGTGGGCTATGGCGAGGATTGTGTCGATGCCGCGGTTGCGGGCAATTGAACAGAGGCGCTTGTTAAGCTCACACATAAGGTTGTGACCGCGGAAGTCAGGGTGAACCATGCATCGTCCGACTTCAGCTACATTTGTAGAACGAATGTCGAGACCGAGCTTTTCAGCTTCTTCAGCAAATTCATGCTCATTAAAGAAAAGGGCGCTGGCGGCAACAAGTTCATTATCGTCATTAAATGCACCTAAGAAGCATGTCCAGTCAGCATCAAAGAAATGTGAGCATTCAATATCATCAATAGGAATCCACCATTCCGGAACAGGAAGAGCATTTTCTATAGTATATATAAGCTGTTCAAGGGCAGCCTTATCATTTTTATCTAATATACGGATATTCATAGCAATCTCCTATACACTTAAATTCAGAAATAACTTTAATATTACCTTAATATATGCAAGTTATAATCATAATCCACCACATTATAATATGTATGTATCTTAAAATCAAAATATTTTTAAATTCGCGGGCAGAATATTAAGCAGGCACAAATTAATGCCGATATACATTTACAAGACATATTGCTTCTTGAATATTTATAAAAATATATATTTAGATAGATTTTTTTTATTTAGGGCTTTTAAATTTCCTTTTTTATGTATATAATGGTGATTAGCCATGGGTACACATGGCTTCTAATGACTTTTGATTTTATGTTTTATCTGAATATATCGGACAGACAGAGGTCCGCATTGTTTTATAAGAAAGGGGAATTATCATGTTATCAACAGATATTGGTATAGATTTAGGTACTGCAAGTATTCTTGTGTACATCAGAGGCAAAGGTGTTGTTCTTAAAGAGCCTTCAGTTGTTGCATTTGACAGGGATACTAATAAGATTAAGGCTATCGGTGAGGAAGCAAGACTGATGCTTGGTAGAACACCAGGTAACATCGTTGCTGTAAGACCTCTTCGTCAGGGTGTTATCTCTGATTACACTGTAACTGAGAAGATGCTTAAGTACTTTATCCAGAAGGCTATCGGCAAGAGAATGCTTAAGAAGCCTAGAATCAGTGTATGCGTACCTTCAGGTGTTACTGAGGTTGAGAAGAAGGCGGTTGAGGATGCTACTCTTCAGGCAGGCGCAAGAGAGGTTGCTATTATTGAAGAGCCTATCGCAGCAGCTATCGGTGCAGGTATTGATATTTCAAGACCATGCGGTAATATGATTGTTGATATCGGTGGTGGTACAACTGATATCGCTGTTATCTCTTTAGGAGGAACTGTTGTAAGTACTTCTATTAAGATTGCCGGAGATGATTTTGATGAAGCTATCGTAAGATACATGAGAAAGAAGCATAATCTTCTTATTGGTGAAAGAACCGCAGAAGATATTAAGATAAAGGTTGGTTCTGCTTATCCTAAGGCAGAAGTCACAACTATGAATGTACGAGGAAGAAACCTTGTAACAGGTCTTCCTAAGACTGTAGAGGTAAGCTCAGAGGAGACAGAGGAAGCTTTAAGGGAGGCAACTTCACAGATTGTTGAAGCTGTTCACAGCGTTCTTGAGAAGACTCCACCAGAACTTGCATCTGATATTGCAGACAGAGGAATCGTCCTTACAGGAGGCGGAAGTCTTCTTTCAGGACTTGAGGATTTAATTGAAGCCAAGACAGGAATTAATACTATGACAGCCGAAGATCCAATGACATGTGTTGCTATCGGTACAGGTAAGTTTATTGAGTTCCTTGCAGGCTACAGAGACGAAGTTAAGTAACCTGGAACATTTTTAATAAGATTATTATGAATGTTTCTTAACATTCTGGCAGAATGGACAATTTTTATGCCGGAAGAATATATTATCAAGAAAGAGGCGGGCTATGGTAAAAGGGCTTTATACAGCGTACTCTGGCTTGACAGTTCAGCAGAAGAGACTGGATGTAGTGTCTAATAATCTGGCTAATGCAACTACCACAGGTTATAAGAAAGAAGGCCTTACGACACAGTCGTTTAAAGATGTTTATGGCATCAAAGTTAAAGATGAAACTGTGGGCTATATTAATCAGAATATCGGAACTCTGAATCTTGGAGCGAAAGTAGGAGAATCCTTCAGAAGCTGGGATCAGGGTTCTTTCCAGAATACGGGCAATACATTTGACTTTGCACTGAGTGGAAGTGGATTGTTTTCGATTTCTTTCACTAACAAAGCTGGAGAAACTTCAACGCTTTATACCAGGGACGGATCTTTCCAGATGAACCGTGAAGGTTATCTGGTAACCAAGGATGGTGATTTTGTATTGGGCGAGAATGGTCCGATACAGTTACCTACAGACTTTGAAAAACTGACTGTAGAAGAGAGTGGCGAAATATATGCTGACGGACAGTATGTAGACAGATTTGCTCTTGTAGATTTTGAGAATTATGACTATGTTGAGGCATATGGCGAGAATCTTTACAGAGCTGTAGATGGCGCAACACAGACAGATGCTGCAGCAACAGTTAATCAGGGATATTTGGAGGCTTCCAATATTAATGTGGTAACAGAGATGGTAGATATGATATCTATTGCAAGAGATTTTGAAAGTAATCAGAAGATTATGAATACTATCGATGAGATGTTAGGAAAGATGGTATCTATATCTGAGATTTAGTAACAACTGTTAGGCATATACATATGGAGGACTGACGACATGATGAGATCATTGTGGACTGCTGCATCAGGAATGATGAGCCAGCAGACAAGCGTAGATACTATTGCCAACAATCTGGCAAATGTTAATACAGTAGGATATAAGCAGGAACAGACTCAGTTTAAGTCTCTGCTTTACCAGAATCTTCAGGCGAAGACTACTTCTGCCAACGGAGAGAATAAACCTGTTGGAGCACAGGTTGGACTTGGTTCAAGAGTTTCAGCAGTAACATCAATATATACACAGGGTGCATTAAATGCAACTGACAGTAAAACAGATTTTGCAATTAATGGAGATGGTTTTTTTGCAGTAAGAAATACTAATACTGACGAGACTGTGTATACAAGAAATGGACATTTTACATGGGCAACAGCTACAGAAGGTGTAATGCTTAGTACTTCTGAAGGATATCCTGTACTCAGCGCAGATGGCGCAGAGATAGTTCTTGGACAGGACGCTAATGGTAAAGATTATAAGACTAATCTTATTACTATTGATACAGACGGCAACCTTTTATATCCTGACGAGTCTAACAATCCGGCACCAATCGGTATTAAGATTGGCTTATATCAGTTTTCTAATCCAGCAGGACTGGATAAAATTGGTGGAAGCTACCTTTCAGAGACTGAGGCGTCAGGAGCTGCACTTAACGAAGCGTATGATGCAGTTGGGAAGAAGAGCTCATTAAGACAGTCATATCTTGAATCATCTAATGTTCAGGTTGCAACTGAGATGGTTAATCTTATTACAGCACAGAGAGCGTATGAATTATGTTCTAAGGCTATAACAACATCTGATACAATGATGGAGCAGGCTAATAACCTTAAGAGATAAGCGGGGTGTAGTATATGAGTGATTCTATTACGGGACTTAGCAGTAAGAATTATTCAGATGTGTATGATTCTAAAGCGGGTTCTTTAACTAATAAACTTACAGATACTGATTATTCTAAGGCATCAGACGATGAACTTATGTCTGTATGCAAGGATTTTGAAAGTTATTTTGTTGAACAGGTTCTTAAGTCAATGGAGAAGATGGCTAAGATTGATTCAGAAGACGAGGATAGCAATCTGTTTACCTCTATGGCTGGAATTGGCGGAACAGAGGATACTTCACTTAATACATTAGGAAGTTACTTTGGAGATGAGATGGTATCATCGTATGCTAAGCTTATGACTGATTCTAATAAGGGCAAAGGACTTGGAATAGCACAGACGCTTTATGAACAGATGAAGAGAAATTATTCTACAGAGTCTATTCCTAAGGCAGATGAGCAGGAATAATATTTAACATAAAGGAGATAACAGATTGGATTACGAGTCTGTGAAATATGTAGAGGGCTTTGTGGAGAATATTATCTTCAGGAATGAAGACAATGGATATACAGTTTTTAATATTGTATATGATGATGAAGAAATCACCTGTGTTGGAGTGTTAAGCTATATCAACACAGGTGAATTTATTACCGCACAAGGCGAATTTGTTAAGCATGCAGTTTACTACATGCAGTTTAAAGTCACATCTTATGAGTTCAGGGCGCCGGATGATGCTGCATCCGTAAGGCGTTATCTAAGCTCCGGGGCAATCAAGGGTATCGGCGAGAAGATGGCTGAACGAATAGTTAAGACATTTGGCGATGATACATTCAGGATTATGGAAGAAGAACCGGAGCGTCTGGCTGAGATTAAAGGGATAAGCATGTCTAAAGCTATGGATATAGCGAACCAGCTTATTGACAAGAAAGACATCAGAAAAGCAATGATGTTTCTTCAGCGTTATGGAATCCAGATGAATCTTGCTAACAAAATATTTAAACGTTATGGAAACGATATATATAACATTCTTGAACAGAATCCGTACAGGCTTGCTGATGACATAGAGGGTGTCGGTTTTAGGACGGCTGACGAAATTGCTTCGCGTGCCGGAATCAAGATTGATTCTGAATTCAGGATTAAAAGTGGAATATTTTATGTGCTTAACCAGGCGACAATGCAGGGACACATATATCTTCCGTATGATAAGCTTGTGCGTCAGGTCAATGAACTGCTTTTGATTGATGTCCAGGACTATGACAAATATCTCATGGACCTGACAATGGATAAGAAGATAGTTGTCAAGGTTAAGGATAATGTAAAATGTGTCTATGCCCGCATGTATTACAACATGGAAGCAAATGTTGCAGCGATGCTTAACAATCTTGATGTCCAGATTGAGGAAGACCAGAAATTCATTGATGACAGGATTGCAAGGATTGAGGATAAAGAAGGCATAAATCTTGATGATATACAGAAAGAGGCTGTTGCGAAAGCTGTCAGAAACGGGCTTGTTATTGTTACTGGCGGTCCGGGAACCGGTAAGACTACAACTATTAATACAATAATCAAATATTTTGAGCTGGAAGGTCTGGAAATCAGGCTGGCAGCGCCTACGGGACGTGCAGCCAAGAGAATGACTGAGGCGTGCGGTTATGAAGCACAGACAATCCACAGAATGTTAGAGATAAGCGGCGGCGTGCCGGATGGTGACAGAAAGTCGGCAGCAGGTCTGTCTATGTTCTTTGAGAGAAATGAAGATAATCCGCTTGAGGCTGATGTTATTATTGTTGATGAGATGTCGATGGTAGACATTAGCATTATGAATTCACTTCTTAAAGCTGTTTCGATTGGAACGAAACTGATTCTTGTAGGTGATGTGGATCAGCTTCCAAGTGTAGGTCCGGGAAATGTACTTAAAGACATTATAGAATCCGGATGTTTTCCGGTTGTTAAGCTGGAGAGGATATTCAGACAGGCGGCACAGAGTGAGATTATTATTAATGCCCATAAGATAAACAGGGGTGAGGAGGTAGTGCTTAACAAGTACAGCAAGGATTTTCTCTTTGTTCACAGAAACGGTGCAGACAATATAATAAATGCGATGAAAACGCTTATTAAGGACAAACTTCCGGACTATGTAGGTGCCGATGTGTATGACCTTCAGATTCTTACTCCATCGCGAAAATCCAATGTCGGGGTGGAACGTCTTAATAAGATTATGCAGGATTTTCTTAATCCGGCTGATGCTATCAAGCAGGAAAGACAGGTCGGTGATGTTACTTTCCGTGAAGGTGATAAGGTTATGCAGATTAAGAATGATTATCAGCTTGCATGGGAAAAACGAAGCAGATACGGTATTCCAACAGAACAGGGAACGGGCGCTTTTAACGGGGATACCGGAGTTATAGAGAGAATAAGCACATTTGATGAGAATGTAACTGTGAAATTCGAAGATGGCAGATTCGTTACTTATGAATTCTCACAGCTTGATGAGCTTGAACTTGCGTATGCGATTACGGTTCACAAATCACAGGGAAGTGAGTACCCGGCGGTTATTATTCCGATGTCGCAGGGACCAAGAATGCTGATGAACAGGAATATTCTGTATACGGCAGTTACAAGAGCAAGAAAATGTGTGTGCCTCGTTGGGGAAGAGGAGATATTCAGGCTTATGGCTGACAATGTATCAGAGTCAAAACGATATTCTTCACTCACAGACAGGATTGAAGAAATCAGACATATTGAAGATTTCGGACAATGATAATTGATATGTTTATATGTGATAATGATGACAATAATGGGGGATTATGGATTATAAGAAGGTATTAATGGAGGCAGTTAATGCGGTACTTCCACCAGCGTGTCCTATGTGTGGAAAGCCGGCACCTTTTGTTGGAGGGATAAGGGCAGATATATGTGGAAGCTGCATGCATAATATAAATTATGTAAGCGAGCCTGCCTGTTTAAAATGTGGTAAGCCGGTGAAAGATGAAGAAACAGAATACTGCAGTGACTGCAGCAGGCAGAAGCATGTATATGACCAGGCATGTGCGTTGTATGAATATTCTAAGAATGTCAAGGAATCAATATACAGATTTAAATATTATAACAAGCAGGAATATGCAGGAATATATGCGAAGCAGATGGCGGACAGATGTGGCAGGATGATACGCATGTGGTCGCCGGATGTGATAATTCCTGTTCCGATTCATATTTCGAAATATAAGGAGCGTGGGTTTAACCAGGCTGGGCTTATTGCGCAGGCACTTGGAAGAGCCATGCAGATTCCGGTAGATGAGGAATATCTCGTAAGGATTGTTAAGACTCAGCCCATGAAGGAGCTAAGTAATCGGGAAAGAATTAAAAATCTGCAAAATGCTTTTCAAGTAAGAGGAAAAGTTGTAAGATATAGAAAAGTATTAATCGTGGACGACATATATACAACAGGAGCAACATTTGATGCATGTGCAGCAGTACTTAAAGACGCAGGAGTGTCACAGGTATATGGTATAAGTCTGTGTGTGGGAGACGGATTTTAAAGTATGAGCTGCTTTAGTAACTGGACCTGTTAACGAGATTGATAAAGAAGATTAACAAGGAGAAGCTATGGAAGTTAAGAATTGTAAGAACTGTGGAAGATTATATAATTATATAGGTGGTGTGTACAGACTTTGTCCTGAATGCATGAGAAAGCTTGAAGAAAAGTTTCAGGAGGTTAAAGATTATATAGAGGATAATCCAAGGGCTGATATGAGAGAAATATCTGAGAAGTGCGATGTCAGTACAAGACAGATTGAACAGTGGATAAGAGAAGAAAGATTATCGTTCAGTGATGATTCACCTATTGGTATTGCATGCGAAGTATGCGGAGCTACCATAAGAACCGGAAGATATTGTGAGAGATGTAAGAGCGATTTAGCTAACAGACTGGGTGGCATGTATGGAAGCAGATCTTCAACAGTTGATGCTGATAAGATAAGAGAGAGAAGAGAAAAGGCAAGGATGAGATTTCTTGATAAATAATAAGCTTTTTTCAAAACGGGTATAAAGTATTTGCGGAAACTGTCCGATATCTTACACATGAAGCAAGAGAGTATCTGCTTTAATTAATGGAAAGTGAGGCGGTTAATATGCGCATAGATGCTTATAATGCTGTTAATCAGATATATCAGACCAGCCAGATTTCTAAAGCTAAGACAGCAGCTAAGACATCATCGGTTAGTGACAAATTTGAGATTTCTGACACAGCCAGAACATATCAGACAGCCAGGACAGCAGTAAGTAAGGCTTCTGATGTTCGAGAAGACAAGATTGCTGATATTAAGGCACGTATGGCAGCAGGAACTTACAACATCAGTTCAGAAGCTGTTGCAGATAAGATTCTGAACAACATTTCAACATTAACATTTTAGTGGGGTTTTATTAGATGGCAAGTTTGATAGATTCTTTGATTAATATAATGAATGATGAGAACAGACAGTATACTGAGCTTTTGGACTTGTCTAATAATAAGACTACTGCTATTGTTAAGGGAGATGTCGGACAGCTTCAGGAGATATTTGGTAAGGAGCAGAAGCTTATTGATATTCTTAACAGACTGGAGATGGAGAGACAGTCATGTGTTGCAGATATATGTAAGATTCTGCATCTGTCAGCAGCAGAGGTTAAGGTGAGTCAGATAGTAAGACTGTTAGAAAAGAAGCAGGCAGAGCATGATGCTTTAGAACAGTCGTATCTGAGTCTTAAGAAAACTGTAAACCAGCTTACGCAGGTTAATGATAATAACAGGCTGCTGCTTAAGGAATCAATGGATATGATTGATTTTGAGATTAATCTTGCGAAGAATGCAAGTATGGCTCCACAGACGGCTAACTATGGAAAGGGAGCGTATGAGGAGACAGGTGGCATGGGAAGCACAAGCTTTGATGCCAGGCAGTAATATTCTGATGGCATATCAGGATGCCACGGATATAAGACAATATGAATAATATCACGGATGATTTATTGTGAGATGGGGTTGTCCGTGTTGGATTGAAAGCCACATTTTTACTAAGGAAATGTGGCTTTTTTAGTCTCTGGGGTGTTTTGTTTTAAAAAAATGACGATATACATATAAGATTATGAATTAAGTAAGAAAGAGGTGACCTTATGGCTAATGGAATGGCAGGATTGTTTGTTGGAGCAAGCGGTTTGAAAACAGCTCAGACAGCACTCAACACAACAGCACACAATCTGTCTAATATTAACACAACCGGATATACAAGACAGCAGGTTACTTTCTCTGATACTACATATGTCAATGTCAACAGCAAGGACAAAGTAAGTTATGCAAGCTATGGACTTGGTGTTGCAATATCTGAGGTAAGAAGAATAAGAGATCAGTATATTGACCTGGCATACAGGAATGAAAATTCAAGACTCGGATTCTATGAAAGCCAGTATAATGCTGTTCAGGAGATAAAAGATCAGTTTGGTGAGATGCAGGGTGTAACTTATGAGTCATATCTTACCAATCTGTATGATTCAATTAACGAACTTGCCAAGAATCCGACAAGTACAGTTGCAAGGTCATCACTTATCCAGAATGCGACTGCATTTATAGAAAAATCAGAAAATGTGTATAAGGGGCTCAGGGATTACCAGACAACTCTTAATACACAGGTTAGTAATATGGTTAATAAGATTAATGATCTTGCAGGCCAGATATATAAGCTTAATAAGAGTATTGCCAAGGTGGAAGCACCGGGTATTGAGAAAGCTAATGATTTAAGAGACCAGAGAGATGCAGCAATAGATGAACTCAGCAAATATATAGATATTACTTATTATGAATCAGAGAATAAGGAAACTATTATTAATGCAGCCGGAGTTCCTCTTGTAACATCAGGTGAACTTACAGCTATGAGTACAAGAGTTGTCGAGGGAACAACACTTGTTATTCCAACATGGCCATCGTATGAAAGAGATGTTTATGAAGATGGCAAGTTGGCATCTAATGCTGATGATACAGATAAGGGACAGCTTAAGGGACTTATTATTGCAAGAGGCAATATGGTTGTAGATTATACAGTGGTTCCGGTTGCACCTGACAGCAATGATTATGACATGAGTACTGAGGAAGGCCGTACAGCATATCAGCAGGCCTATAATGAATATGCAAAGCAGCAGGAATACTACAATACATATGTAGAGCCTTCAGCAATTCTTAGCGCTATGGCGGGATTCGATAAGCTTGTTAATGGAATTGTTGAAAGAATCAACGGAATCTTGTGTCCGGAGAAAACTGAGACAAGGACTAATCCTTATCTTAATGCAGATGGAAGTGAGATTCAGGCAGATACATACATATATAATTCAGTTGATCAGCCGGTTCTTTATGACAGATACGGAAGAAAGGTTACCGGAACTGATAACGGTGATGGTACTTACAGCTATGCATCTGGTGAGAAATTATACGAGAGTGCAGGCGGAGCAACGGTTCCGGTTGATTCATATGAGTATCTTATGCTTGACATGGACAAGACTGGATACGGTATGGATGACAATAAGACTGTTGGTACAGAACTGTTTTCAAGAATTGGAACAGACAGATATATTAAGACTACAGGTGATAATGGAGAGACAATCTATCTTAGAAACAATCTTAACGAGACAGATTATGAATCATTATATAAGCTTGGCAATCTGAAGATTAATCCTGAAGCAGCACAGAATGTAGGAAAGATTCCACTTTCTACTGTACAGGGTAAGGAAGATTTTGACAGAGCCAAGGAACTCGTGGATATATGGGATGAGAAATTCGCTTCCCTTAACCCGGACATGTATGCGAAGTCGGATTACATGTCATTCTACAATAATTATATTGGTGAATATGCCACTATGGGTAAGGCACTTTATAATTATGTAGGTAACCAGACAACGATGGTTGATGGTTATGATAACCAGAGACTACAGTCAGAGGGTGTATCCTCTGATGAAGAGTTAGAGAAGATGATAAAGTATCAGCAGGCATATAATGCAGCATCGAGATATGTCAATGTAGTAAGCGAAATGCTGGAACATCTCGTTACTTCACTTGGACGTATATAAATGCTGATTAATACAGGAGGATAATATGGCATCAACATTTTTTGGATTAACAATTGCATATACAGGATTGCAGGCGGCGCAGACATCTATTAATGTTACATCACATAATCTTGCTAATATCAATAACCAGGCATATACGAAGGAGACAGCTTCTATTAAGGCTGGTGAGGCATTGCGTTCATATGCTAAATATGGAACACTTGGTGCAGGAGTTATAGTTGATGCAATTAATCAGACGAGAGATTCTTACTATGATGAGAAGTACAGAAATAATTATACTAATTATGGACAGTACAATGTTAAGGATACATACATGTCACAGATACAGAATTATCTCAATGAGTTCACACTTAAGGGATATTCAACAGAGTATGAGAATTTCTTTGCAGCACTTAACCAGCTTGATCTTACACCGGCTGATACATCAGCAAAGAACCAGCTTATCAATAATGCAAAGAGCATGACAGATTACTTTAATACTCTGGCTACTAATTTAAGGAATGTTCAGATAGACGCTAATAACGAGATTAAAGATACTGTTAACCAGATTAATTCTCTGGCACAGAGCATTTCTTCTCTTAATAAGCAGATTAACCAGATTCAGGCTAATTATGGCAATGCCAACGACCTTAAGGATGAGAGAAATGCTTTAATTGATGATCTTTCCAAGCTGGTTAATATATCAGTAAGTGAGACAGACATTGGCAACAATCTTACAGACCTTCAGATTACAATTAATGGTAATTCGCTTGTTAATGGCTATAATTACCATACTCTTCAGACTGTTTCAAGAGATGAACCAAGAAATGTATCAGATGCGGCAGGTCTGTATGACATACAGTGGGAGACCGGACAGCCATTTAACATATACAGCACTTCATTAGGCGGAGAGTTAAAGGGACTTATTGATATAAGAGACGGATGTAATGGTGAGATTGAAAAATATGCCACAACAACTGACGATGATGGCAATGAAACATACAAGACAGATGCAGAGGGTAATATCCTTACTGATACAGTAAGTAAGGTGGACAGCAATACTAATTATAAGGGAGTTCCTTATTATCAGGCACAGCTTAACCAGTTTATACAGACATTTGTATCATCAATCAATGAGATTCTTACAAAGGGTGTTACATCAGATGGCTCGGCAAGCGGAATTCCACTTTTTGTAATGTCAGATGGAAGCAAGGCTCTTACAGCGTCAAGTGTAACAGTTAATCAGGATCTTATTGATAACGCGGACCTTCTTGCTACCAAGTACAAGGAAAGCGATGGAGAAGCCAATACAAGCCTGATTGTAGACCTTATCAATTCTAAAGATGCTAAGATATATGACGGAGGTACGGGAACATATTTTCTCGAAAGTATTGTCAGTGATATGTCAATAGATGCAAGTAAGGCAATTAATTTTACAAAGAATTACAACAATCTTAAGACAACTATACAGAACCAGAGATTATCTGTAATGGGTGTTGATACAGATGAAGAAGCCATGGATCTTGTAAAGTTCCAGCAGGCATATAATTTAAGTTCGAAGATGATGACTGTCATGAATCAGTTATATGACAGACTTATTAATAATACAGGTGTATAAAACAGGAAAAGAATTCTTCTCCCCACCATAGGGGCGGTTTTTGACTCGCGATATAAGGAGGCACAATATGCGTATTACTAACCAGATGATGGTAAACAGCTCAATATCCAATATTCAGGGAAATAAGAGCCAGCTTAATGATTTAAGTACACAGCTCTCAACACAGAAAAAGATTAATAAGCCTTCTGATGACCCTATTATAGCCATCAGGGCATTGAGACTGCGTTCAAGTCTTGATGAGGTAACACAGTATCTTGGAAAGAATATTCCTGATGCATCATCATGGTTAAGTGTAACTCATGATGCATTAGATGAAAGCAACAAGATTATACAGGATCTGTATAATTACTGTGTGCAGGGTTCTACGGATTCATATTCAGAAGCTGAGCGTAACACTCTTGCTGAAAGTCTTAACAAGCTGGTGGAAGCTTATTATGAGCAGGGGAATGTTGATTATGCCGGAAGATATGTATTTACAGGACATGCTACAGATAAGCCTCTGACATATCAGTCAGATGAAACTGCTAAAGATGTTGATTATACAATTACACAGAACTTTACAAGGGAGGATTTATCTAATAAGACAGCATACACTAATGCATATACTAATGACGATATTATCAATCTTAATGTAAAGACAGACGCTAACGGAAATATAATCACACCTAATATAACAGATGTGCACAGAATCCAGCTTGCATATGACGAGATTAACGGAAAAACATTTTCAATGAGCATGGGAGATAATAATTCTGCCAATATAACTATTGCTGATGATGGGAGTGTTACTGTAGATGGAGGACTTACTGTTCCGGTAACTGATGCAGACGGTAATACAGCTGATACAGCTGTAAATGTGGTTACAACGACAGATCCTAATTATGTTCCGGGAGAGAATGAGATTGCAATTAACTCAACAACAGGCGAGCTTCTTCTTGGTGAGAATGTATACAAGTCAGTGTATGCTGATAATGCATTTTCAGTGACATACGAGAAGAGCAATTTTATAAAGGGTGACATTGACCCGACAATGTATTTTAACTGTGTTGATAATAATACAGGAATTGAGTACAACAAGCAGAGTGAGGATATTGAATATATCATTAATTTTTCACAGAAGATTAAGGTTAATACAGAAGCTGATGAAGCTTTCAATATATATCTTGGAAGAAATGTTGATGACCTTGTCAATGCGGTACAGAATGTCCTTGATATTAATGACCAGATATCAAAGATTGAGTCTATGCAGAAGGAAGGACAGTACAGCGATGAGGCTTCACAGAAGAAGTTAAGTGATATTATGGAAGGCCTTACAAAGCAGAGAGATTTTGCAAAATCTAAGATGAAAGATGCTTTTGAAGCGGGAATCGGTCAGATGCAGGGCTATCAGGAGCAGGTATCTAATGCGAAGGCTGATGTCGGTAACAGACAGATAAGACTTGACCTTACCAAGACAAGACTTACAGAGCAGAAGACTAATTTCACTGATCTTAAGTCTCAGAATGAAGACATTGATCTGGAAGAGATTGTTGTTACATATACATCAGCACAGCTTGTATATCAGGCAGCATTATCAGCAGCGAGCAAGGTTGTTCAGCAGACACTGCTTGATTTCCTTGGGTAGCCAGCATAAGCAGTATGCAAAGCTTATGAAGAAATAAGGATAGAATTAAGATTTGGAGGTTTGACATGAAAGTACAGACTAAATGGTTTGGTGAAATTGAGGTTAGTGAGGATAAAATCATTACATTTGACAAGGGAATCATTGGATTTGAGGACTGGAAGAAGTATACACTTGTGTATGATGCAGAGAAAGAAGAGAATATATCAATTATATGGCTTCAGGCGATTGATGAGCCAACACTTGCACTTCCAGTCATGAAGCCGGAATTCGTGTATGAGACATATGATCCTGTTGTTGAGGATGAGCTTCTTAAGTCTCTCGGAGATGATATACAGGATGATAATATCAGAGTGTACTGCGCGCTTACGGTACCACAGGATATTACTAAGATGACAATTAATCTTAAAGCTCCTATTATTGTTGATTTTGATACGATGAAGGGAATACAGCTTATAGCAGATAATTCTGAATATCAGGTAAGATATCCTATATACGATATTCTAAAGAAGGAGGAGAACTAATATGCTCGCATTATCAAGAAAGAAAGACGAAGCAATCATTATTAATGATGATATTGAGATTACTATAATTGAAATCAAGGGCGATCAGGTAAAGCTTGGCATATCAGCTCCGAAGTCAGTACCTATATATCGTAAGGAAGTGTATGCACAGATACTTGATTCTAATAAGGAAGCAGCAAGTTCAGTTGATGTGAAGTCTCTTAACCAGTTATTTAAGAAATGATTTGTTTTATTTGTGTATATTTTTGTCCAAAGGGTTAAATTTTACTTAACATTTTCCGATATATGCAGTACAACATGAATGTAACTACAGGATAAAGTTTTGTTTTCACACGGAGGTGGAATTGTATCATGGGAATGGAAGTTAATGGAGTAGCGGCAGCGTCAAGCTACCAGAGCCAGAATTTACAGGCTGCTAAGCCGGTATCACAGGTAAGCAGTGTTACATCAGCTACAGATAAGAGCAATGAGGTTATTGTTGATTCAGCAAAGTCAGCAGCATCTAATGTGGCAGTTTCTATAGGACAGGCAGCAGACAGTGAGAAGAATGGCAGCAACGCTAATGACAATGACAAGGCAAAGAAGCAGGCTGAATCTATGGCTGATGTTAAGGATATAAGGAAAGTCCTTAACAACAATACGATTGCAGAATTCGGCTACAACGAACCAACTAACAGAATCACAATTAAGATTAAAGATAAAGATACAGACGAAGTTATTAAAGAGATACCTTCAGAGAAAGCTCTTGAGATGCTTGCTAAGGCATGGGAGCTTGCAGGTATCATAGTAGATGAGAGGAGATAAGCTATGGCAATAAGATTATCTGGTATGGTATCGGGTATGGATACAGAATCACTTGTTTCAGCGCTCGTATCATCATATAAGTTAAAGAAAGACAATCTTGTTAAAGCACAGACCAAGCTTTCATGGAAGCAGGAAAAGTGGAAGACCATGAATACAAGTATTTATGGGTTCTATAGCGGAAAGCTTTCAAGTGCAAGATTTTCTACAAGTTATAATCTTAAGACATCAAGTGTGTCTAATGATAAGTATGCTAAGGTTTCTGCAAGTTCATCTGCCGTAAGCGGAACACAGAGACTTAAGGTTAAGCAGCTGGCGTCAACAGGATATCTTACAGGTGGACAGATTAAAGCTGCTGATGGAAGTAAGGTTACAGGTGATACTAAGATATCAGACATAGTTGGAACAACAGATGGTTCTATAAGTTTTAAGACTGCTTCTGGAACCAAGAGTATTGATATAACATCAGATATGAATGTTAACCAGTTCGTATCTAAGTTAAAGGAAGCTGGCGTTAATGCAAGTTTTGATGAGAATAATGCAAGATTCTTCATAAGTTCTAAGGAATCTGGCAAGGATAACGATTTCTCGCTTGTGGCTAATGACTCTAATGGACTTAATGCATTACAGAAGCTTGGAATATATACGGTTAATGATACTGATTCAGCAGAATATAAGAGGCTTGCAGCTTTAACAGAGGGCAGTGACGAGTATAATGCAGAAGTAGAGAGCATGTATACTAAGATTACAGCTGAGGATACTGCCAAGAGTTATGCTGATAAGTACAATACTGCCAAGAATAAGCTGGATGCACTGGCAGCAGATGATACTTGGAATCATTCATTTACATTAGATGAATATGTGGCAAAGCTTAAGACAGAGACACCAGATCTGCTTAATGCTTATGATAAGTATAAGAAGGAAAAGGTGGATTCAGAGGGCAATACAGTTAAAGATTCTAATGGCAATGTTGTATACGAATATGACACAGAGGCTATGGAAAAAGATGGTGTTAAGGATGAATATGAGGCTGCGGTAAAGAAAAAAGCGTCTAATGAATCACTGATTAAGGTGTATGATGATAATTCCAAGGTTATACAGGATACTAAGGATTATGTGACAATCGGCGATGATGGAAAAGCTGTGGCAGATGCTTCTAATGCCAATGTATTACAGGAAGTAAGCGATACTAATGCTGACAGACAGGCTAAAGCTAAGGCACTGCTTGACTCTAAGATTGCAATGGCATCAAATGTTGCTGGTAGTGCGTCATCTTCAGGTGCTGTCAGAATAACAGGACAGGATTCAGAGATTGAGCTTAATGGGGCAACATTTACTAACAACTCTAATAATTACTCAATCAATGGTCTTACAATCGAGGCAATGGAAGTTACTGGTAATGATGAAGTAACTATCACAACCAACACAGATGTAGATGGTATATATGATATGATTAAAGGCTTTCTTAAGGATTATAATGACCTTGTCAAATCTGTAGATGTTGCCTACAACGCAGCAAGTTCTAAGGGCTACGAGCCTCTTACAAGTGATGAGAAAGACGCAATGTCTGATGATGAGGTTAAGAAGTGGGAAGAAAAGATTAAGGATTCACTTCTTAGAAAAGATTCAACACTTGGAAGCGTTCTTGATACTATGAAGAATGATATGGCAAGATCATTCAAGGTGGGAGATAAGTCATATTCACTTTCTAGTTTTGGAATAGCTACACTTGGATATTTTAATTCTCCAGAGAATGAAACAGGTGTATATCATATAGATGGAGACAAAGATGATACCAAAACATCTGCTAATACAGATAAACTGAGAGAAATGATAGCAAGTGACCCGGATACGGTTATATCTTTCTTTTCACAGTTATCTACACAATTGTACACTGACCTTGGAAAGAAGATGGCAGCATCATCAACAAGCAGTGCTTATACTATATATAATGATAAGCAGATGAATACACAGTATTCAGAGTATAATACTAAGATATCAGAAGCAGAAGATAAAGTTACTACATGGGAAGATTATTATTATAGTAAGTTCTCAGCAATGGAATCAGCATTGGCTAAGATGAATGCGCAGTCATCATCATTATCTGGACTTTTTGGATAATAGTACATATTAACAACCGCATAGGCATGGAAGCTTATGGGAAATGAGGAAAACATGGCATTTAATCAGAATATAGCACAGGAATATAACAGAAATAAGATTCTTACAGCAAGTCCTGCAGAACTTACACTTATGCTTTATGAAGGGGCAATTAAGTTTTGCAATATAGCCATGATAGCTATAGAAAAGGGCGATTTACAGAAAGCTCATACTAATATTAAGAAGGCTGAAGATATAATTACAGAGTTTAAGGTAACACTTAATCATAAATATCCTGTTGCAGAAGATTTTGAGAAAATATATGATTACATATACTCCCTTTTAGTTAATGCTAATGTTAAGAAAGATCCAGAGATACTTAATCAGGCATTAGTTGAAATAAGAGGCATGAGAGATACATGGAAAGAAGTTATGAACCGTACAAGGGGAATGAACCAGTAGGAGATTAATATATGACTACTAATTATCTTCAGATGATGATAGACAGCCTTAAAAAGAAGAAAGGAATTCTTATCAGAATTATAGAGCTTAATGAAGAGCAGAATCAGATTCTTTCAGAAGAAACATTGAATGGTGATGCATTTGATGATAATATGAAAGCAAAAGGAAGCTGCATTGATGAGCTTGATTTGCTGGATGAGGGATTTCAGTCATTATATGACAGAATTAAGGAAGAGCTTGCTGGCAATAAAACCAAATACAGCAGTGAAATAGCTGCAATGAAACAGCTTATTAAGGAAGTTACTGAGTTAGGCGCTAAGATTGAAGTGCAGGAAGCCCATAATAAAGTAAAGGTAGAAGCAATGTTCAGAAGAGAAAGACAGGAACACAGAGAAGCAAAGAGAAGTGCTTCTATGGCGAAGTCATATTATCAGAATATGAGTAAGTTAAGCAATGAACCTCAGTTTATGGACACCAAGCAGTAACTTAAAAAAGTTATATTACGGGCTAAAGTTTCAGGACTTAAGTCCGATATATAAAGTACAGGGAAACAGATAGTTTCCTGTAAACCATAACAAGATGCTTCAAGGATGTTGCATCTAAATTAATTTCAAGGAGGAAAATATTATGGTAGTACAACACAATTTATCAGCAATGAACACAAACAGACAGATGGGTACAGTTTCTAGCGCACTCCAGAAGTCAACAGAGAAGTTATCATCAGGTTACAAGATTAACCGTGCTGGTGATGATGCAGCTGGTCTTTCAATCTCAGAGAAGATGAGAAGCCAGATCAGAGGTCTTAACAAGGCTTCTTCTAATGCAGAAGATGGTATTTCACTTATTCAGGTAGCTGAAGGTGCTCTTAACGAGACACATTCTATCTTACAGAGAATGAATGAGTTAGCAACACAGGCTGCTAACGATACTAACACAACATCTGATAGAGAAGCTATTCAGTCTGAGATTACACAGTTAACTTCAGAGCTTGATAGAATCTACTCTACAACACAGTTCAACACAATGAATCTGTTAGATGGTTCATTCTCAGGAAAGAGCCTTCAGGTTGGTTCACTTTCTGGTCAGATTATTGGTATCTCAATCGGTAAGATGAATGCTTCTAACCTCGGAGTTTCAGCTACTAAGATTTCAGTAAGCTCTAATGCAACAGCTGGTACTTCAATGTCTATCATTCAGGCTGCTATTACTAAGGTTTCTACAGAGAGATCTAAGTTAGGTGCTCTTCAGAACAGACTTGAGCATACAATCAACAACCTGGATACAACATCTGAGAATACTCAGGCTGCTGAGTCACGTATCCGTGATACAGATATGGCATCTGAGATGGTTGAGTACAGCAAGAACAACATCCTTTCACAGGCTGGACAGTCAATGCTTGCTCAGGCAAATCAGTCAACACAGGGAGTACTTTCACTTCTCGGTTAATAACAACTACTACTATAAGCAGAAGAGCCGGTGCTTGCACCGGCTCTTTTTGCAACCAGACAAGGATATTAATTACAGACAGGGGAACATACATATATGGAATTTGATAAAAGTTTTTTTGAAGATGAGATAAGAGATGGTTTCTATGTATCAGCAGAGATGAAGCATGCATGGGCAGCGCAGCTTGAGGTACTCAATGATGTTGATAAAGCATGCAAAGAGAATGGAATCCAGTATTTTGCAGAGTGGGGAACACTTCTCGGAGCAGTAAGACATCATGGATTCATACCATGGGATGATGATATGGATATATGTATGAAAAGACCTGATTTTAATAAATTTGTTAAAAATGTTAAGAATATTATGCCGGAAGGTTATCAGATATATAATATAGAAAGTGATAAGGATAATGATAATCTGCTGGCAAGAATTATTAGTGGGAGAACAATAGATTTCAGTGCGAAATACCTTGATAAATATCATGGCTTTCCATATGTTGCGGGGATAGACATATTTCCGCTGGATTTTATTGCACCGGACAGGGAAGAAGACGATTATTTATGTACTGTTATAGATATTGTCAATACAGTAGCCAAGTTTATGAGAATGAAAGATTCAGAGAATGAAGCTATTGAAGGAGAGGACTTAGAAAAGCTGAATAGTAATCTTTTAAGTATAGAACAGTTATGCGGAGTAAGAATTGACAGGGAAAAAGATATAATACAGCAATTAAATATACTTGTAGACCAGTTATGTAGCCTTTATACAGAAGACGAAACAGAGGAACTGACTATAAGGGCTATATGGCAGAAGAATAAAGCCTATAAATTCCGTAATTCGTATTATAAGAAAGCGGTCAGGATTCCTTTTGAAAATATTACAATTCCTGTACCATTTGGTTATGATGCAATTCTTAAACAAAAGTACGGGGATTACATGAAACTGGTTCATACATGGGATTCACATGATTATCCATTCTTTGATAAACAGAGAGATATTATCAGGGAAAAATCAGAGTCAGGTCTTAATGAATTTAAAGATACGCTTGAAGATGTTATAACATTTAAGGAACACGTTGCAATATTGCGCGGAAAGAGAAAAGTGTTAAAGGCGCTGGATAATAAAAAGAAAAAGAAAAATGTTGTGTTCATGCCATTTAAGCCAGAGCATTGGGATGCAATGGATGGGCTGTGGAGAGAGTATAAGGACAGGGAAGATGTAGATGTAAAGGTTGTTTCTGTTCCATATTATTATAAGAATTATGATGGAACTGTTGAACAATACAGTACAAGCGCAGAGTATCCGGACTATATTAATGTGCTGTCAGAGGATGAATATAATTATGAGAAAGATGATCCGGATGAAATAATTATTCAGAATCCATATGACGGATATAATGTTGCAGCAACTATACACCCACGTTATTATGTCAGGAATCTGCTTATGCATACAGATAAGCTTATATATATACCTTATTTTACGACAGATGAGATTGATGCACAGGATATGAGAGCAGATGTCAGCATGAATTCGTATGTGACAATGCCGGGAGTGGTATATGCTGATGAAGTTATATTGCAGTCAGAGAATATAAGGAAACTGTATATAAGAAAGCTCACAGGATTTTTTGGAGAAGAAAGCAGGCATCTGTGGGAGAACCAGCTTAACTCGAATGGTGCGCAGTATCTGGTAAATGATAATAATAATCCGTTAAGATATAACAGGATACCTGGAAAATGGAGAAATCAGGCAGTCAGAAGCGATGGAAGTTATAAGAAAATAATACTTTACTATATAAGTACTAATGGTGTGCTTGAACATAAGCATGAAATGTTTGAAAAAATCGGACGTACAATGGATGTGTTTAAACAATATAAAGAAGATATCGTGTGCCTACTTGCGTTTGAGAATAATATGGAAGAGGTTCTGGAGGGGGAGAATTCAGAACTTCTTATGGATTATCAGTGCGCTTTAAGAAAGTACAATGAATATATCTTGGGCAATGGAGAGTTAATGGACGCTGTAAAGGCGTGCGATGCATTTTATGGTGAGGCAGGAGCAGAGGCACAGATGTGTAGAAATGCTAATAAGCCGGTTATGATAGAAAATGTATATTTATAACGCACAAACTTAAGATGCCATGAAAAACAGGTAAGAATGGAGATATTATGCTGCAGTTTCCAGACAGTTATTTTGAAGATGAAGTAAGAGATGGATTCTATGTTCCATCAATGATAAAGAGAGCATGGGCTACGGCTCTGGATGTATTATGCGAGGTGGATCGCATATGCTGTAAGTACAATATAAAATATTATGCAGAGTGGGGAACACTTCTTGGAGCAGTCCGCCATGCTGGATTTATTCCATGGGATGATGATCTGGATATTGGAATGATGAGAACTGACTATAGAAAATTCTGTGAGGTGGCGCCTAAAGAATTTAATGAAAGTTTTCAGATATTTACATTTAACACGCAGAAAGATTTTCATCATTTTCTTGCAAGGGTGGTGTGCAAAAACAGAATATGCTTTGAGGATGAACATTTAAGAAGGTTCCATGGATTTCCATATATAGCAGGACTGGATATATTTGTCCATGATAATGTCTCAGATGATGCTATGTTGCAGGAAAAATGTGAAAAAACAGCAGAGTATGTTATCACGGTGGCAGATGCGATTGGCGATGGAAGGCTTAACAAAGCACAGGAGACAGAGGCGTTGAGAAGAATTAATAATATGCTTCATGTTAATTGTACCTCAATTGAAGATAAGGAGCAGGAAAGAATACAGCTATATAATGTGGCTGAGAGTGTATTTGCATCATTTGAACATGAAAAATGTATGGAAATGACGCAGATGATGCCACATAGCCTGTATGGAAGACATTTAAGAATTCCAAAGAAGTTCTACGAGAAGCTTGTAAGGATTCCGTTTGAAAATACGACTATACCCGTGCCAGCAGGCTTTGATGCCATGTTAAAGCGGAGGTATGGTGATTATATGAAGCTTGTCAGAAATGCAGGAGGTCATGATTATCCGTTCTATGAATCACAGAAGAGACAGCTTGAAGCACTTATGGATTTTAAACTGCCTGAGTATACATATGATGAGAAAAAGGCAGTAAGGGAAGCTGATTCTGAAGAGCTGTCAGGTTATAGAAGGTATCTGAAGGATTATCTTGATAATATTGAAAGACAGATTGAAGAAATCGGACATATACAGGACACGGAAGTCATAAAAGAGAAGCTTGTTGATGTACAACAGGAAGTGATTGATATGGGAAACCTTATCGAGAAGATAAAAGGTGAAGGGACTGAAAGTGTAAGATGCCTGGAACATTTCTGTGATGTTATATACACGATGTATCAGGGAAATAATGCCGATATAAAAGCTGAGTATGACAATGTAAGAAGAATATTAGAAAAAGATATTATCGAAAAGAAAGAAGTACTTATTCTTGTGAGTAAGGCTTCTGAGTGGAAGTATATAGAGAATGTATGGAAGAAATATAAAGAGGAACAGGACACAGAAGTGGATGTTGCTGTACTTCCGTATTTTTATAAAGAATATGATGGAAGCATAAAGAAAGAAGTAAATGAACTGGGGAACTTTACAACAGATATTGGTGCCATTGATTTAGCACAATATGATATTGCTCTGCATCATCCAGACATTATATATATACAGAATCCTTTTGATAATGAAAATAAAGCAATAGGAATTGAAAAAAAATATTATTCAGACAGGTTAAAGTGTTGTACTAACAAACTTGTCTATATACAGTCGTTTACACTTGAAGAGTTTAATTCTTCTAATGAACGGGAGTATAAGAACATGGGCTGTTTCTGCACAGTACCTGGTGTAGTAAATTCTGATGAGGTATACGTACAGTCTGAGAATATGCGTAATATGTATATAAAGAAGCTGACTGAATTCGCAGGGAAAGAAACTGAAAACATATGGAAAGATAAAATATATGTTAAACCGGATTGGATGAAGAATGAGGGACATAATGTTGTTAAAGGCAATGGAAAAATAAAGATTTTGTTCTATACTTCAATAAGCGGACTTATGCAGAATTCAGAGATAGCGGCGGGCAAGATAAAGAATGTATTAGATGTATTTAAACAATACTCAGATAAGATAGAGGTTATCTGGTGTGTTCAGAGCCTTGTTGATACTGTTATGGAGGATATAAACAGGAATCTTAGTGAGCAGATAAATACAATCAGGGATAAATACAGAATTGAAGAAATCGGACATATATGCAGTGACAGAGACAAGGACATACTTAATTCATGTGATGCATATTATGGCGATATATCTTCAGTGGTTCAGGAGTACAGAAATGCAGACAAGCCTGTAATGATAATGAATTATGAGGTGTAGGAATGAATATACTTGTTATTGGAGAAAAGCTGTTTACGGATTATGCATTGCAGGCATTAGATGATACTGCTCATATGGTTGATGTCTATTATTGGGATGGCACATTTGGACCAGAACTGCTTATGGATTCGGGTATCAATGATTATGACAGTATAGTTGTTATGTTTGATGATGATAAGTTATCGGCAGATATTACAGTTATGATTAAGACAATTGTTACTAATGACAGCTGTACAGTATTTGATTATATTTTATGGCATAAAGCAATGCTGCCTGCCATGAGGGCAGATCTGGTTATGAGTAATCCTTTACATCATTCATATGATGGACTGATTCTTGGCTTGTCACATGCGGAGGTTGGAATACTTGCAGACAGATTACAGGGGCATTATGCTAATCTAGCTGTTTCATCACAGGATATATATTATAATTATAAGACTCTTGAGTATTGCATAGATAATTACTGGGAGAAGATAAAAGATCTCAAACATATAATTATAGATATGTATGATTATGAATATTTTAATTTTGATACATCTCTTGCTAAGAATATATACAGATATTTTATGTGGGGCGGTTACAATCTTGATGAACATAATATGACACGCAATAAAATATATAAAAACAGCCTCGAGGAAGTCCGCAATTATCTTCTATATAGCAAATATAAAGGATTGGATATAAGTAAGCTTGGGATGTGGAAGGATTTGTTCCCGGACACATATTATATGAATGGGTATGCCGATTACAGAGGCGTTAACAGGGTCGAACAGAGAATGGAGATGATTACGGACAGACTTGTTGAAGAGTATGAGGTAACATCAAGCACTGTGCGCAATGAGTATCCCGAAACCATCAGTGAAAATGTGTCTGTTATGAATGATATGCTTGCTTTAATATATAGTAAGTGGCCTGACATTAAAGTAAATATAATACTTCTTCCAATATATAAAGGGATTCTTGATAAGAGAGAACCATATTATATTAAGTGGAAAGAACAGTTTATGGGAGTTATAGAGAACTTGAGCAACAGATATCCGTTCAGATTCACATCATATCTGGAAGATGAAATGACAGAGGATAAGAAGTACTATTATGACAAGGATCATCTCAATTACCTTGGTGCATATGTGTTTACGCAGAAGTTAAAGCAAATGCTTGGAGAACAGTTTTAAAAATGCATTAATAAATAGGCATATTAAATAGAATAATGGGTTAATATTGGGCGGGTGACATCCGATATATAAGATATATATAGAAGAAACGTATATCCTATAGACATGGAAGTCAGGATGCAATATTTACTGAATGTGTGAATTCCGTGTATGAGTAAATACACGGAATTTTTTTATGGAGAAATATATATGAAAGTACTAGCCGTATATGGTACGAGACCAGAAGCTATTAAAATGTGCCCGTTAATATTAGAGATGAAGAACAGACCAGAGGTCAAGTGTGTTGTGTGTCTGACAGGACAACATAGGGAAATGCTTGATCAGGTGAATGGATTATTTGGGATAACGGCAGATTATGATCTTAATATAATGCAGAAAGGACAGTCGCTTGCAGACATTACGTCAAAAGTGCTGCAAGGACTCGATAAGGTTATTGATAAGGAAAAACCTGATGTAATGCTTGTACATGGAGATACAACAACTTCATTTGCAGCAGCTCTGGCGGCGTTTTACAGAAATATTCCTGTAGGTCATGTTGAAGCAGGACTAAGAACATACAATATGAAGTCTCCATATCCGGAAGAATTTAACAGACAGGCTGTAGATTTAATATGCAATTATTATTTTGCACCTACAGAAACTGCAAAAGAGCATCTTCTCAAAGAAGGAAAGAATCATTCACACATATATGTTACCGGGAATACAGTAATAGATGCGTTAAAGACTACAGTGGATGAATCTTTTTCGGATGACAATATTGAGTGGGCAAAGGGCAGCAGACTTATATTACTTACCTCGCACAGAAGAGAGAATATTGGTGAGAATATGAAACACATATTTGAGGCTGTTAATGCCATTGTGGATGAGTATCCTGATGTCAAGGTTATATATCCGTTACACAAGAACCCCAGAGTCAGGGAGATAGCTTATGAGTATTTCAGGGATAATGACAGAATCAGGCTGATAGAGCCGTTGGATGTATATCATTTTCATAATTATATACAACAATGCTTCCTGATAATGACAGACAGTGGAGGTGTGCAGGAAGAAGCCCCATCTCTTGGTAAGCCTGTTCTGGTATTAAGAGAGAATACTGAAAGACCAGAGGGAGTTGCGGCAGGTACACTAAAGCTGGTTGGAGTTGAGAAAGAATCTATATACAGAGGTGTTAAGGAGCTACTTGATAATCGCGAAACATATATCAAGATGAGTAAGGCAAGTAATCCTTATGGAGATGGAAATGCATCTAAATATATAGTTGATGCTTTATTAAAAATTATGAGGTAAGACATGGATAAATTAAAGATTGATAAAAAAGGCTATGTAACATTTTATGCAGCAGCTGAATATAATGGAAAGTTGTATATTGCCGACAGAGACAACAGAGGTTTGCTGGAATATGACCTTACAACAGGGGAGACAATTATAAAAAATGTATTTATGGCTGAGAATTATATGAATAATTATTGGTCAGCGTTTACATATAAGAACGAGATATGGTTTGTTCCGCTCAGAGATTATCAAAAATTTGCAATATATAATATAGATGACAACAAAATAACTTTTATGTCATTTCCAAAATCAGAACACAGATGTGATTATATACCATTTATGGATTATCAAATAATTGGAGAAAATGTTTACTTAATTCCAGCACATTATGATAGTATTCTAAAAATTAATCTTCAAACAAGAGAAACAGCGAGGATTTCAATTGGTGTAGAGGAATATGCTGGTGATGGATATCCAATAACTATGGCAAGCATAGTGATTGAAGACAAAATAGTTATGTGTCCATGCAATAATAAGAAAGTGATAGTTTTTGATACAAATATGGATCGGGTTATTGAATGTATTGAACTGGAATATACAAATATATATTCAAATATTGGGATATATTATGACAATATAGTTTTGATACCGGATGATTTGAATAATGCCATTTGTGAGGTCAATATAAGGGATAAATCATATAAGTATAAAGCTATATTATGTGAAGACGAATATAAAAAATTAAAATATCCAGGTATTATAGTTGATGATAATGATATATATTTTTTTCCTGATAATGGGACTGCGATTTTAGTATATGATTATTTAAATGAGAGTATGAGATATAATGAAGTATGCATAAAAGATAGTACAAGAAAATTAAAGTATGTTAAAGGGGAAAAAATAAAACAACATTTGCATATAGCATTATCAGATGATAGTAAAAATCCATGTATATTGATTTCAAATGGCAGTGTTGAAACTATTGAATTAAAACTACCAGCGGATTTTTTTGTTAGGGAATTATTTATGGAGATGAAAGAAAGAGAAAAATATGATATCTGTAATAGTGCCAATTTATAATTCGGAAAAATATTTAAATCAATGTTTAACAAGTCTTGTAAAGCAGACATATTCTGATTTAGAAATAATTCTTGTAAATGATGGTTCAACTGATTCTAGTATGAATATATGTGAGAAGTTCAAAAAAGAAGATGATAGAATTATTCTTATAAATAAAAAAAACCAAGGATTAGTCAGAGCACGTAAAGATGGTGCAAGAAAAGCTACGGGTGAATATATAACATTTATTGATGCGGATGATTGGATTGATGCAGATACATATGATAATTTAAGAGATTTTAAGTCAGATATTATTGCATATGGGCTGGTTGAAGAATATGGCTATAAAATCAAGAAAAAAACAAATAAGTTTAAAGATGGTTTTTATGAAAAAGATAAAATTTCAGATTATATAATACCACAAATGCTATGTGTAGATAATTTCTTTGAATTTGGTCTGTTACCGAATCTTGTTTGCAAATTGATAAAGCGCACTTTATTTCTGGAAATGATGGAAGAAGTGAGCAATGACGTATCTGTTGGGGAAGACGTAGACTTCTTTTATAGACTTGTTTTTAAAGCAGAAACACTAACAATAAGATCATATTGTCCGTATCATTACAGACAGCATTCTGAATCTATGATGCGAAAGAAAATTGATATTGAATCAATAAAAAAACTGTATTTTGATTTATTAACAATTAATGGAGTAAAAAAGAAGACGGAATGGGAAATACAATTAAACAAATATATCATGTTTGTAATGTTATTAAAAATACCAGATAAAGTGGTTCATCTAATCAGGGAAATCAGCGAGATAAATGGAAGTGTTGTTATATATGGAGCAGGAGCTTTTGGAAAAGGCATATATACTCAATTAAAGCAAAATAAGAAAATTAAAGAACTTTTTATTGTTGATAAACAATGGAAGGATCTTAGCAAGGAAAAGATATTAATTGATAATCCTGAAAGAATTGCCGATATCAATCCAGATAAAGTGATAATTACAATTCTGGATGAAAGAGTATGCGATTATGTGAAAGAGTATTTAATTGGGATAGGCATTGGAACAGATAAAATAATTAGAATAAATTTCTCGGATTTATGTGGTAATAAAGTCTTTGATATATAACAAAGGAGTATGGGAAATATCAGGCTAATTGTGAAAGTGAGACACATGTAAGGCAATGGGATGAACGCAGATTATTTTCATTGTTAGAAGAAAAATTTGAAATAGAAAATATGATAAAAATTCCATATATAAATAGTTTTAATATGGATAATTTATTTGTGTCAGCAATTTTAAGATAATAGGAGAAAATATGGCAGTTGTTAGCATAGTAATGCCTGTATATAACGGCGAAAAATATTTAAGACAATCTATTGCAAGTGTAGTGAATCAGACATTTATGGATTGGAATTTAATAATTGTTGATGACTGTTCTACAGATGCTTCACCTGAAATTATGAATGAATATGCAAAAGCAGATGACAGGATTCAGGTTATACACAACGAAGTAAACAGTAAGATACCAGCATCACTTAATAATGGGTTTGAAAAAGCAGCGGGCAGATATTATACCTGGACATCAGATGACAATATATATGAGCAGGATGCTATTGAGAAAATGGTTAAGTATCTGGATGAACACCCGGATACAGGTCTTGTATATTCTAATATGAGATTTATTGATGGAGAAGGCAGAGAAACAGGAATATATGAATCTAAGCCAGAGGATATATTCAGTAATAACTGTGTAGGCGCATGCTTTATGTATAGGGCAGATATTGCCAAAGAAGCTGGCAAATATAGTGCGGACTGGTTTTTAGTAGAAGATTATGAGTATTGGCTGAGAATAAGAAATATAAGTAAGATAGGTCATATAGATGAATTGTTATATAAGTACAGACATCATCAGAGAAGCTTATCAGAAACCCGGATGATACAGGTAAGAGAGAAACTATATGACTTAAGACTTAATATGATTCAGAAGATGAATGATAAGATTCCTGACAGAATTAAGACAGAATTATTCAAGGAAATGTGGCTGCAGAGTTCCGAAGGGCATGATGAGCTGCTTAATGTATTTTGGAATGGAGAAATGCCGGTTGATTTACAATGGCTTAAAAGAAAAGGGATAATTGATATGAGTAAAAAAGTTGTTTTGTTTGGAGCAGGAGTGTTTGGTGCTAAGGCACTGGATTATCTTGGAGAAGAAAAAGTGTATTGTTATGTAGATAATAATCCGGAACTGAAAGATAAGATTGTTAATGGTAAGACTGTAAAATCTTTTGATGATATGAAAGAACTTGCAAAGACTTACCAGATCGTAATTGCTGTTGATGCCCACAAAGCAGGCATATTAGCGGAACAATTAGAAAATGCCGGAATAACGGAATATATAACTTATCTTGAGATGGTTAACAATTATAAAAAACCGGAATTATCCGGACAGGTTGACTGGATAAAAACTACAGAAAAGGCCAAAAACTGGATAATTAATAATTCTATAAAAGGAGAGGGAATAATTAATAATTCCCGGTACAAGAAGAGTTATCCGGAAGTCAGCGGATATTATATTCCAACACTTTTAAGATGGGGATTCAGAGATCTGGCTGTTACATATGCCGGATGGTTGTGCTCAATACAGCATGAAGAGGGGGCATGGTATGATACGGATGATAAAGAACCATATGTGTTTGATACAGCCCAGATTCTTAAAGGGTTAGTGGCTATATATCCAATAAAACCTGAGGTTAAAGACAGCTTAATAAAGGGATGTGAATGGTTATTAGGGCAGATTACAGAAGAAGGCAGATTAGTTACACCTTCTAAGGCAGCGTGGGGTAATGATGGAGTGTGTTCAGAACTGATACATTTATACTGTCTTTCACCATTGATAGATGCAGCAAAGCTTCTTGATAAACCGGAATATGAGAAGGCGGCGAGAAGAGTGGCTGATTATTACATCAGTAATTATAGAGATAAAATTCTTAACTTTGGATTTCTGTCACATTTTTACTCATATGTTATGGAGGCTCTTTGCGATATAGAAGAGACTGAGCTTGCAAAAGAAGCAATGGATAAACTTTCTGTAATGCTCGATGAAAAAGGATATATTCCTGCATTCAAGGATGTTGACTGGGTATGCTCGACAGGAATGTTCCAGCTGGCAATTACATGGTATAAGCTTGGTGATATTGAAAGAGGAAATAAGGCATTAACATATGCAGCAAAGCTTCAGAATGAAACAGGTGGATGGTTTGGAAGCTACGCCGTAATTGATAATCCAAAACCTACAGATAAGAAGGAGTATCCTGATTATATACCTGATGGGGAAATAAGCTGGGCGGTTAAGTATTATCTGGATGCAGTTTTTTATAAAAACAGATTAGAGTTTGATATACAGGCGGATAGTTTTTCATCATCAATTTCAAAGGAAGATGGAAGATATCAGGTTATCCTTAAAGAAATTAACTCTGTGCATAAAGCGGGCATGAAGATAATTGATGTCGGTTGTGGGAAAGGAAGATTCTTAACTAATCTTTTAGAGGATGTAAAAGATTCCCAGTTATATGCGGTAGATATTTCAGATAAGGTAATGGGGACATTATCAGACAGAATCGTAAAAGAGAATGGAGTGCTCACACAGATTCCGTATGCTGACAATACATTTGACATCACGTATGCTGTGGAATCCCTGGAACATGCAATATTTCCTGAAAACGCCATCAAAGAGATGTTACGAGTTACTAAAACTGGCGGGAAGGTAATAGTTGTAGATAAGTCGGTAAAAGCACTTGGAATGCTTGAAATAGATGCATGGGAGCAGTGGTTTGATGATGAAATATTTGAAAATGCTATTAAAGGTTCAGATTCATCTTTAAAGGTAATAGACAAAATACCATATGATGGCTATGAAGCAGATGAGTTGTTTAAGGCTTGGATTATTACAAAGTAGGAGAAGAATATCATGGAAAAGTATGAAGATTATTTAGATAAATGGCTCGGTGGATTAGAAAGTGAAATAGCCTTTTGGAAAAGATACATGGAGACGAAAGGGGACATTTATTATGATACATTTAAAAATCAGACAGAAAAAGATAGGCATTTTACATTAGAGAGATATTTAGATGGATTTTCTAAGACAGAGCAAATTAAGTTTATAGATATAGGTTCAGGACCTTTTTCAAGATGCGGTCATGTTACAGAAAACTACAACCTGTTAGTAGAAACAGTAGATCCACTTGCAGAAGTTTATAATGATCTTAAAAAGAAAAATGATCTTGAGAATGGAATTACTATTAAAACTGGATTTGTTGAACTTCTTGATAAGTATTTTGATGCAGATAGTTATGACATAGTGCATATGAGTAATTCGTTGGATCATAGTTTTAATGCGGTATTTGGTATTTATCAGCTTCTTAACTTATGCAAAGTTGGCGGAAAAGTTATTTTAAGACATGCTGAAAATGAAGCTGAAAGAAGTGAATATGGTGGATTACATCAATGGAATTTGTCTCTGCACAATCAGGAAAATTCATTTATTATATGGAGAAAGAATGAACGTTATGATATAAAGAAAATTCTTGATGGCTATGCAAAAGTAGAGTGGAATGCAGATGTATATGAGAAAAAGTGGAAGTATAATGAAGTTGTAATAACGAAGTTGAAAGAGTGCCCTATTCCTGAAAATCCATATACAGATAAGATGCTTGAAAGAGTATATTCGTTTCTGCTAAAGACCCTTGTGGATAAAATTGGTAATTGTGATAATACAATAGTATTGAAGAATAAAGAGATAATTAAAGAAATGAAAGAATCACAAAAACTGATAAATAATGTATTACAGATAAGTAATGATAAAAAGATAGATATTTATGGAATGGGAGTAGTTGGAAAGAACTTAATTGATATACTGGATAATAATAATATCTGCATAAATTATATCTTTGATAAAGATGCAAGAAAATATAAAACTTATAGTTCTGTTCAGCTGGAGAATGTTAAGGATATTGATAAGAATATTATTTTTGTTGCGGTAATGAGAGATAACAAAGAAATAATAGAAAAGTTGATAAAACAGGGGTATAAAAAAGATAATGTATATTTAATAGAAAACTTAGTTTAATTGAGGTGATGATATGACGATAGTTTTTGGAGCAGGAAAAGAAGCAGAAACATATATTAGAGAGTTTAGTGGAACTGATGAGATAGTGTGCTATGACAATGATAGAAGAAAATGGGGGAAAACTATCTCGGGAATACCAATTATTACATTAGAAAAATATTTGGAAACTTTAAGAGCCTCAAAATGTAAAATCATTGATACTATAAGTAATAAAACAGCCTTATATTTTCTGAAGGATACTTGCGGGGAAATGCATGAAATATATTGTTTGCATAATAAAGAACTGAAGCAGTTGAACCTTAATGATTTAAGAGATTACGAAAGAGAATTAGAGGCGGTTGAAAGTGAGAAAATAAAAAAATATAAGGCTATAGTTGCAAGTGGACAGATAAAAAGTGAGTTTGCGTTAGAACATTATAAGAAATATATAAGGCATAGAGAAAATGATTATAGCTGGCCAGAGATTAATTCTGTGGAGTTAACGAATTACTGTAATCTTAAGTGTCCTAATTGTCCAACACCAACTTGTAAAAGACCCAAAGGATTTATGCCTAAAGAAGTGTTTGATAAAGCTATGGAATATGTTACTCCGGATATGGATTCTTATTTCTCATTACATGGTCTTGGAGAGCCATTATTACATCCACAATTTTTTGAGTGTGTAAGACGTGTTGCTGAATTAGAAAAGCCAATACTCATAAGTACAAATGGCGTGTTGTTTGATAAGCAGAAAGCTGATGACTTGCTGGAACTGTTATCTGGTGCCAGCAAAAGTAAATTATTTGTTTCATTTCATACGAAGACATCCGTAGAAAATTGGAAAAATGCTGTAGAATTACTACAACAGAAGCAAATAAAAAACGTAGAATTATTTGGACAGATTCTCGAACATAATGAGAGTGAAGCAATTGGATGGTTGTCAGAATCAGGTATTAATGATCCATTTAATAATCAGTACATAAGATATGTTACTTCTCATTCTTTTGCAGGAGGAGTGGAAGGAAGAAGAACATGTTATTCTGATGTAGAAGTAAAGAACAGATTTAGAAATTGTTACTTTGTGAAGAATAATTGTACTGCTGTTGCATGGGATGGAAGGTTAAAAGTTTGTTGTCTGGATTCTGAATTAGAAGGAATAGGCGGAACAGTATTTGATGTTGAAAAACTGACTCACAAGAATACTCCGTATAAGTTATGCCATTATTGTGATCCGGATTGGACAAGTAACTATCAGTAGGGGAGGTGTATGAATTATGGAAAAATATAAAGAATGTGAAACTGAAATAAAAAGTGATACAAATACTGATGTGGAATTTTATTTAGTTGATGCGTTTGAAATTTTTCATTTTGAACCATTTTATATAGAACTTAGAAAAAAAAATATAAACGCTGTTTTTATAGCTGAGCCATGGGAAACTAATACAAGTGGGAAATGGTTTGACTATGATTCGGCAATAAAGATACTAGATGAAAAGGGATATGTATATCATAAATTTGTAAATGTTAACTGTAAATGTGCGATAACAACTCAGCAGAAAGACATATTAAAAAAATATACTAATGCAAAAAAAATACAGCTTATTTATGGAATAGGATTCCTAAGAAAAGTACAATTTCAACTTAAAGATTTTTTGAAAGATCCATTTGATTATTATTTTGTGAATGGTGGATATTATAAAGATAAATTTTTAAAATTAGGAGGCAGCATCTATAATATAATAGATGTTTCCTACCCAAAACATAGAGATTTTTTTAAGCGGGGATATGAAAAACAGAAATTGATAAAAGAACTGGGCATTCATACGGATAAACCAATACTTTTATATTATCCAACATGGGATGAATATAGTTCAATTAAAGAATTCGCAGATAGAATAGGTGAGTTAAGAAATGACTTTTTCGTAGTGACAAAGCCACATCATTGTACATTCAGATTGAAAAGTAAAAAAAATGATTTGAAAAAATTATATGATGTGTCTGATATGGTGTTAGATGGTAATTATGATTTTGCTAAAACAACGATTTTAGCCGATTTAGCAATATGTGATTCAAAGTCCGCATCTTCAACGGAAATACCATTTTTAAATCCTGATATAAAAATGGTTATGATATTGGTAAATACCATAAGGGAAGATTACGATTATCCATTGGATAATATATATTGTGTTGTAGAAGAACCACATAATCTGATCGATAACGTCAAGAAGGTTATGATTAATGATAAGTGGAAAAATAACAGAAATGAAATAATAAAATATACATATTCTGGTGATGTTGAGGAAGGGCTGAACCGAGGATTAAGAATAATTCTAGATATTATTAAATAATAAGTATATTTATGGTTACCTAAGAAGAGGAGAAAAATATGAATATAGCAGTGATTTTGGCTGGTGGAATTGGAAAAAGATTAGGAGCAGGAAAACCTAAGCAATTTGTAGAATTGTGTGGAAAGCCTATGATTCTTTATTCTATGGAGATATATCAAAAATCTTCTCAGATAGACGCTATTGAGATAGTGTGTGTTAAAGAATATATAGATTATGTTTGGAAACTTGTTAGAGAAAATAACATATCAAAAGTCAGGTGGATATGTGAGGGCGGGGCGACTTGTCAAGAGTCGACTCGCAATGGAATCTTTAATTTGGAGGGGGAGATTAAAGATGATGATATGTTAAGCTTTAACATGAGTTCAAGTCTTTTTGTAAGCGAAGACATTTTATCGGATTCTTTTCATATTGCTAAGAAATATGGTGCTGCCTTTGCTTGTATGCCATGTGTTTATAATAATGCAGAGACACAAGATGGTATATTATCAAATAAAATAAATTACAAAGAAAATAATAGAACAATAAATATGCCATGGACATCATCTTTTGGAAAATTAAAAGCTATGTATCATAAGGCTTATGATGAAAATATAGAAACGGGAGAGGCATCATATATGCCAACATTATTTGTTGCATTAAAAGAACCATTGTATTTTTCAAAGGATGATGGATTAAATAAGATACATATACAAAAAGTGGCTGATATACAGATTGCAGAGGCCATTATCGAATATAGAATGAAAAGAGGGATGTTATAATGAAATATTTAATGGGAGTAGACGAAGGGACAACAGGATGTAAAGCAATTTTATTTACAGATGAAGGAACACAAATAGCATCTACGGCAAGAGAGTATCCGTCATATTATCCAAATCCGGGCTGGGTAGAACAAGATATTTATGAAATTAAAAAGGCTGTTTTTGAATGTATTGAGGAAACAATTGTTAAATCTAATGTCAATCCGTCTGATATAGTTGGAATAAGTCATTCTAATCAGGGAATTACGATGGTGCTTCTTGATGAAAATGAGCAACCAGTTTTTGAACATACAATAGGCTGGCAGGATTTAAGATATGTTGATATATTACCTGAACTGATGAAAGAAGTTGACCAGGAGGAATATTTAAAAATTTCTGGCATGCAATATGGAACATACAATATACCTGTTTTGAGATGGCTTCAAATTAATGAGAAAGAAAAATGGTCAAAAGTAAAGAGAATTTGTTCTCATCAAGATTGGTTCTTAAGGCAGTATGGTGCGGATGGTTATTATATTGATGAGGGATGTGCTAATTTCCTTTCTATGGTTAGAATGTCAGATAATGAATGGGATGAACGCCTGCTAAAATATTATAATGTGACAGAAGATATGCTTCCTAAGGTTGTTCATATTCCTGGAACAGTTGTTGGAAATGTATCAGAAGAAGTATCAAAAGCTACAGGATTACCTGTTACATGTAAAGTGTGTTTAGGCAATCTGGATGCAAATTCATGCGCAATTGGTTCAGGGGCAGATGAGATCGGGACACAGTTGTTAATTATGGGAACAGCGGGGGTGTCTATATTTGTTACAGATAAGGATAAATTAGATCCTAATGGAAGAATTACGGTTAGAACTAATCCTGGATTTGGAAACTGGCAAAATTATATAATGACGAATACAGGGGCATCTGCATTTAGATGGTTTAGGGATTCTATCTGCTCAATGGAAGTTGCAACTTCAAAGCTTATGGGGATGGATCCATATGACATAATAACAACGATAGCATCACATTCAAAACCAGGAGCAAATGGGGTTACAGCTTTAACGTGTATTCAGGGTTCACATACCAGAAAGAAAAATGAAAAAGCACGAGGAAGCTTTTTTGGTATTAATTTAGGAACAACAAAAGCCGATCTGGCAGAATCAATTCTTGAGGGAATTTGTTTTGAAATGAAAGATATAATGGCTATGAATCAGGAATTATCAGGCGAAGTTACGCATGTAAGATTATGTGGGGGAGTGGCTAAAAGTCCTATGTGGTGTCAAATGTTTGCTGATATTCTTGAAAGACCTGTAGAATTAACAAAAGTCTCAGAATTAGGGGCTTTAGGAGCGGCAATGTGTGCTGGAATAGGAGCTGGATTGTATAAAGATTGTGAAGACGCTGTTAAAAGGTGCGTAAAAATAACGGAAATATACAAACCGGATAATAATAAAAAGAATGATTACAATGATGCTTTTAAAGTTTGGGAGAAATACTATAGAATAGCAAATGAAAGTATTTATGTTTAAAAGGATTGTGTTGGCGGAATAATGTACAAGATTATAATTTTTGGAACGGGATTATATGGAAAGCAGGCATTACAATTTTTTACAAGAGAAAATGTTATGTTCTGGACAGATAACAAAGAAGATTTACATGGAAAACTGATAGAAGGAATAGAAGTGATTCCACCATCAGAATTAAAGAAGTATCTAAATGAATGTGTGATTGTTATTGCCGCGAAACCAGAATTTTTTAATCAGATAAAGTATCAGTTGAATAAAGAATATGGTATAGAAATGGCATTGAATTACACATTTTTGAAGTCATATATAAATGATTCAGGTATATCGGTTGGAGAGTTTTTGAGTGGCTGCATGGAAAAGGATATATACAGATTGATGTTTTATTATGCAGAGGAACAAGAGAAACATGCACAGGAGCAGGTTGAGTTCTTTGTTTCGGTTTCTGATATACGAAGATTGAATCCGGCAAGAGGTGGTGCAAGAAGATTTCAATTAGAATTACTCATGTCAGCATATAGATTGAGCGAAGACTTGAAAATGTCAGGCTTTGAGATAATGATTGAAGGTGGGACTCTTATAGGAGCAGTCAGGCATGGGGGATTTATTCCGTGGGATGATGATATAGATTTCATGATGCTGCGTAAAGAATACGAAAGAATGATGGAATTTTATAAAAATAAGGGTTTATTTTATAGTTCTGATGCGCCATATTATGATGAAAACACGTTGTATTCAGAAATGTCGGACTTTCTTAATGAATGTGGTAATGATTATGCGTTCTGTTCTAATGGAAAGTTTGTAAAAGTGTTCTTTAAAAGAACTCCGGAACCAATTGTTTTAGATATATTTCCAATAGATTATTACAATGATGATATTAGCTTTGAACAGCTGCAGAATATTGATATGCAGCTTAAAAAGGAATTTGATAGTAATACAGACAAGTCAGCTGTTAAAAGAGATAAATGGTATAAAGCGATAAGAAGCAGTGGTAAAATAGTTAGTAAGATGGAATCTTCACATTTATGTTATGGCTTGGAAACAGATTTTATTAAAATGTGCAATAGTTATTTTTCATTGAATTATGTACTGCCTCTTAAGAAAATTAATTTTGAAAATAAGGTGTTCTTAGGACCTGGTAACCCAGATAAAATGCTTGAAATGGAATATGGTGATTACATGCAGTGGCCAAATGATGCCGGAAGTACTGCACATGGTGCTAACAGAAGGTTTTCAAGATATAAGAATTACAGTAATCCACGTTATATTCACACAAAGTCTGAAGCTGAGGATTTCTGCAAAGAAATTAATGAAAAAGCAGGCGATTATCAGCTCATAGTTGAAAAGTATAAGATATTTAACTGGAAGGAATATTTTGATATTGTCGATTATCTTGATGAACATGATATTAGTTATATAGTGTATGCATAAGGAGGAAGTATGGTTCTGAAATATGATTCTCTGGAAAAAGTTAAGGAACATGTGCAATATAATAATTCCCCTGTTGTAATTTATGGAGCAGGAATGATAGGACAGATTATTATGCCATATATGATAACAAGTTCAGGTATGCTCGACAATCTGTTGTTTTATGTGGATGGAGATAGAAGAAAACAGCAACAGACTATACATATTGGGAACAGGGATATAGAGATAAAATCACCAGAGATTCTGGACAAACTTCCTGGGAATGCAGTAGTTCTTATTACTAACAGCAATTATACAGGAATAGTTGACATGCTTAATTCAATTGATGCATTAAAAGAAAATGTTGGGGTAATTATTCCGATTATACTGGCAATCAGGGCAAGGAAACTGGGAATGGGTAGCTATTCTGACAGACCATCAGAGGTCAGAATTCCGAAGGTAATTAATTATTGCTGGTTTTCAGGGAATCCGATGCCTGAGTATCTTGTAAAATGTATTGAATCTTGGAAAAGGTTTTGTCCTGATTATAAGATTGTCCGTTGGGATGAGGATAATTATGATGTAGGGAAGAATATATACATGAAACAGGCATATGAGGCAGGGAAATGGGGGTTTGTTCCTGATATAGCCAGACTGGATATTCTTTATAATTATGGAGGTCTGTATATTGATACAGATGTAGAGATAATTAAGAATCTTGATGATCTTCTTGGAAACGAAGCATTTACTGGAGTGGAGAAATGGGGAAATATTAATATGGGTGGATGCAGCGGAGCAGTTCCCCATCATCCAATGATTAAGAAGATGCTGGATTTCAGAATAAATGAAGAATTTATTATGCAAGATGGAAGTCTTAATCTTACTACCTGCGGATATTATGAGACGATGCCGTTTATACAGGAGGGATTCATCCCTGACAATACAACGCAGACAATTGATGGAATGACTATTTATTCGTCAGATTATTTCCAACCATATGATTATATGAGCGGTGAGACATGTATAACTAAGAATACTCATTCAATACATCATTTTAATGGCGGATGGATTGATGAGAAACATAAGGAAGAGCGGCAGAAGACAAAAGATAACTACCAGAAAATGGTAAGTAAACTGGCTTAATGAGTATTAAGATATCATTGCTTAATATGAGCAGAAATGAGGGCTATTATGGTTATAGAACTGGCAATTAATTCACAGGCTGATAATGACACAGGATTGACATACGGGCAGATAATTGAATCAGATGGAATTAATGCCGGGCAGGTAATACCATATGGACCGGATATGTACAGGCAGGCGCTGCCTATAATATTAAAGCATGGGTATGCAGTGGCATCTGATCCGGATGGAAAGAACAGCAAAATACTTAAATTACAGGGAGGCACATATGCACACCGATACAGATATGATGGGGGCGTTGATATGTGGTTCCTTAATAGTTATGACTGTATATTTCTTTATGATTGCAATGAATTTTCTGTTGAATTGTGCAGGACAGCGTTAGGAGAATGGACTGGAAAAAGACTTGTGCTTGTTGGTAGTAAATGGGAGAGAATGATTGAGTATCTTGACGATATTGATGGGGTGGAATGTTTCTATGAACCAGAGCCGGATGATTCATGATTTACACAATTGATGGAAGGATACAGATGCCTTCATGTAATAGACGGACTTCCACATCAGGAAAGCATGGACCGGTATAATGATGGGATTATGTATTATGAAGAGGTCATGTCTTTTACATATATGTTCTCGGATTATAGATCATTAGGCAGCCTTAATCCTGATAAGAAATTTTTTGTTATAGATGGGTATTATAACAAACTTGGACTTTTTACAATATTTTCTAAAATAGTGACATGTGCAAAGTATGTAAAGGCTAAGGGAATGGTACCTGTAGTCAGGCTTACCATGTCGGGAAACAGCTTTTATTCTGATTTTGAAGGTGATGATATATGGAGCAAATTCTTTAATCAGCCAGAAGGGTATACGCTGGAAGAGGTTATACACAGTGCGAATGTGTATTTTTCTCCAGGATTCTATAATGGAAGTGTACAGAGTACTATTATGGAAAATATCAGTGAGGATGCAGTTTTGTCATGGTCTTGCGGAGAATATAATGATGCAATGATTAGATATATAGAAGAGAAAAAAGAAAGCTATCTCCCATATCCTGACAGAACTCTTGAAGTGCTTGCAAGAGGAACAGATTTTGTTAATACACATTTAAAGAATCACCCGGTTCATGCAACCAAAGAAATGATGGCAGATAAGATTGATGAACTTATGAGTACATGGGATGGATTGGAATATATATACATAGCAACTGAGGATTTATCTTATGTTGAATATTTCCGCAACAGATTCGGAGATAAAGTGTATTTTACAGATCAGCAAAGATATTCAACCAGACCTGGACAATTACTGTATGATTATCACAGAAGTGAACCAGACAGGCAGACAGGATTTAATCTTGGAGCGGAGTACGCTGCTTCTATTGCACTTCTTGCACAGTGCAATTCTTTTCTTGCTTCTGGATGGTGTACAGGGGTTAGCGAAGCAATCAGGGAAAATCAGGGGAATTATCGCAATAAGTATATATTTGATCTGGGATTTAACAATTAATGCTTGATAAATGCACTAAATTGTATTAGTATATATTATATATGATATGTATTTAACGAAAGCGGTTTTTCTATATTACCTGTGCGGTTGTTATATTTTTATATGGCAATGGGGCGGTACAGGGTCTGTTTATCTTGGTTATGTCTTTATGTCAATGAAAATCTTGCTTTTAATAGGGTATAAAGCAGGATTGTATGATATAATGGACGCAATCTGAAACAGATGATTCGAAGCTGGAACTTAAGTGTATGGTGTATAACATCAACAATGGAAAGAATCCTCATATAAGACAGTCGTGAAAGTGGCTGGATGAATATATGATATTTGTTAATAAGGTCAGAGAGCTACACTGTGGCAGAACAGCAATTGTTAAATCAGTTGATTACGTTGCTTTTAGCAGATGGAAGAACTGAAGATTTAAAGAAGTCTGCTTCAGATAGAGAGTATCAGTTACGCTTACTGAAAGAGTATGGTATGGTGTAGAGAAAATAGTGTGAAAACGGGCAGGAATGGAGAGTAATATGTATACAGAATTAACAGCATCTATGATGTGCGCCGATTTTGGCAACCTTGGGAAAGAAGTAAGAGAATTGGAGGCAGCAGGTGTAGATTCATTTCATATTGATATTATGGATGGCCGTTATGTGCCTAACTTTGCAATGTCACTTAATGACCTGCGATATATAAGGTCGGCTACAGATAAGCCTATGGATGTTCACCTTATGATAGAGCATCCTAATACGCATATTAATCTCTTTCTGGAGTCATTAAGGAAAGGGGATACAGTGTATATCCATCCTGAAGCAGAGTATCATCCGTCAACAACACTGCAGAAGATAATTGATGCAGGAATGGTTCCGGGAATAGCAATTAATCCGGGGACAAGTGTTGAGACAGTTATGGAGATGCTTCAGATTGTAGATAAGGTTCTTGTAATGTCTGTTAATCCAGGTAATGCAGGACAGATGTATCTTCCTTATGTTGGGAAAAAGATAGAAAGACTTCTTAATATCCGTAAAGAGATGGATTTTGAGGTGTACTGGGATGGAGCGTGCAGTGCAGATAAAATTACCACATTTGCGCCAATGGGGGTTAAGGGGTTCGTGCTTGGAACAACACTTCTTTTTGGCAAAGACAGACCATATGGGGAGATTTTAAGGGAGATAAGAAATTTATGATAATAGACAATAATCCTGTTATGATGGGGCAGGATGAGATAATCAGGCTTGCGACAGAACTTGCAGAGGCTGTTGATAATAACTGGCTTGTAGATGGTGAAAAGGCAGCCGGATATACATACGCCCATCTTGTTGCCATGTTTTTTGCTACAGGCAGTATGGAAGATGGAAACAAGCTTTATAATTATTGCTATGATGCTGCAATCCGATGTGGTAAGTCTAATATAGATAAGAGACTGCGTGATGGACAGAAGATAAAGGTTGCATTTCTTCCAATATCAGCAGCAGAGTGGCCAGCAGAGCGTATATATAAAATGTTAAGAGATGACGACAGGTTTCTGCCAGTTGTTGTTCCGGTTCCTATAATCGGAAGGACTAAGGAAGAACGGGGAAAGACATATTCCCAGACATATAAGTATTTTGAAGAGAATGGCTATAATGTAGAGCATGTGTATGACCCTGATACAGAGGAGATTACAGGATGGGAAGATATAGGTGGTGTTCCTGATGTAGTTATTCATGTTACACCATGGTATCTGGATATGGTAAAGAATTATCAGATTATTAATTTGCCGTTTTCAGTGCTTAATGTATATATATCATATGGGTTGACTGTTGGCAATTCCCAGACAGGAAGATTTGATGAATTATGTATGTATAACAAGGAATTTATGAATCTGTGTTGGAGAGTATATACAGAGACTAAGACAGATTATGAAGAGTTTATCAGGTATGAGGCACTTGGCGGAAAGAATGTCCGTAATAGTGGATATATTAAGATGGATTACTTCTATGATGAACACAGTTATACAGAAAAAGATATACGAAATATGTGGGGAATACCAGAAAACAGAGATGCGAATGGGTATAAGAAGGTTATTATTGCACCACATTTTTCAGTTGGGGATACTAATGTATTGTCGTTTTCTACATTTGACAAGAACATGTATTTTTACATATATCTTGCTAAGAAGTATAAGGACAGTATTTCATTTGTTTTTAAGCCACATCCGAATCTCAGGAATGGACTGGTTAAGCATGGATATATGAAATCAATTGATGAATATGAAGCGTATCTTGATGAGTTTCGCAGACTGCCTAATGCAAGGGTTCAGGAAGAGGGAAGCTATCTGGAATTGTTTGATACATCGGATGCAATGATAGACGATTCTATTTCGTTTGTAGGAGAGTATCTGTATACAGGAAAGCCTATGTTATTTCTTGAAAGACCAGAACAGAGATTTAATGAGCTTGGAAAGAAAATAATTGATGCACATTATAAAGTTAAGGGTACTGATTATTATGGAATAGATACTTTTCTTGAGGATGTGGTGCTGGCTGGCAATGATACAAGAAAGGCTATAAGACAACGCGTATATGAGGAAGAACTAGATTATGCAGGAATTAATGGAATCAAGGCATCAGACTACATATATAATGACATTGCAAATGCTTTATTAGGATAGAAAGGCATATTTATGAACGTAGCATTAGTATTGGCAGGAGGAACAGGGAGCAGGTTAGGTGCGGATATACCCAAGCAGTATCTTATGTGTGGTGGCAGGATGGTGATTGATTATTGTCTCGAAACACTTGATGAGTCTGCATATATAGACAGTATATGGGTTGTGGCTGATGTTGTGTGGCAGGATCATATTAAAAAGGTTGGAAAGCTGGCAGGATATGTGCTTCCGGGAAAGAACCGGCAGTTATCTGTATATAATGGGCTTATGTCAATAAGCAGGGCTTATGGAGAGGAAGATGTTAATGTACTGATACATGATGCGGCAAGACCGTTTCTTACAGGAGAATTAATCCAGAAGTGTATAGAAGCGTTATCTGGACATGATGGGGTTCTTCCAGTACTGCCTATGAAGGATACAGTATATTATAGTGATAATGGAAATACTATTACATCTTTAATCAGAAGAGAAAATGTATATGCAGGACAGGCACCTGAGCTATTCAGACTTAAGCCATACATTCAGGCTAATGAAAGCCTTATGCCGGATGATATTATGAATATTAATGGGTCAAGTGAACCAGCAGTCATGGCAGGGATGGATATCGTTATGATACCGGGGGATGAGAGTAATTATAAGATTACAACAAAGTCTGATTATGACAGGTTTGAGCAGAGGATAATGGGAGAACAGGTATGAAGGCACAGGTGTTATATGGCATTAATGACATGCGCTATGAGGATATTGAAGAACCCCAGCTAAAGGATGGCTGGGTTATTGTCAAAGTGATGGCAGCAGGAATATGCGGTTCAGATATTCCAAGAATATATAAGACAGGAGCCCACGTTCATCCAATAGTGATTGGTCATGAATTCTCGGGTAAAGTTGTTAAGACATATAATGGAGATTCTGACTGGTCCGGAAAGAGAGTAGGAGTGTTTCCACTTATTCCTTGTGGAAAATGTAAATGCTGTCAGGATAAGCGTTATGAGATGTGCAGTAATTATAATTATCTGGGATCACGTTGTAATGGCGGACTTGCTGAGTATGTGGCGGTACCAGAGTGGAATCTTCTTGAGCTTACGGAGAATATTTCTTACAGGCAGGCGGCGATGCTTGAGCCTATGGCAGTAGCAGTACATGCGATGCGTCAGTTCACTATAAAAGAAGGAACCAATGTATGTGTTATTGGAGCAGGAACTATTGGCATGCTGCTTGTTATGCTTCTTAAAGCATCAGGAATTCATGATGTATATGTATATGGCAATAAGGAATCGCAGGAAAGATATGCGGCAAAGATTGGTATAGATAAGGAACATTACAGTCCGCAGGATATAAATGCTGATTATGTTTTTGAATGCGTAGGGAAAAATGAAACAATTAATCAGGCTATAGAACTGTGCGCTCCGGCAGGGCATATTGTACTTGTTGGAAATCCATATTCTGATATGGATATACCAAAGGATATTTACTGGAAGATATTAAGAAAGCAGTTAAAGTTAAGTGGAACATGGAATTCATCATACACTGGAAACATGGATGATGACTGGAATTATGTGATTAGTCTGCTTAAAACCGGGACTATTCATCCAGAGTGTTTTATAACACATGAGTTTAATCTCTCAGATATTCAGGAAGGAACACGAATTATGAGGGATAAGTCACAGGATTATGTAAAGATTATGTGTATTAATGATTAATGGTTAATATAAGACGGAGGTCAGAGTGATAACAATTGATATTCTTTCTCCGGTTGGTGGAAGAACAGGTGGAATTGAAAATGTTATACGGGCGTGGACAAGGAAGCTGCCGGGTGATGAATATGACATAAGAGTTATTCATATGGCTCCGGGAATGAAATATCTTGAAGGATATAATAAAGCATATTCATTTGCCGAATGTATGGATGATAACATTAATTCAAAGCTTACACATTTTGCAAGAAATTATGCAGGATTTATAAACAGCTATGGCAGACCGGATATATGTGTGGCAACGAACTGGCCAGCTATGTGTGTTGTGGCAGATACGGTGAGAAGGGCACTTGATACGCATTTTATAATATTATCGTGGGTTCACAGTGATATATCGCAGTATCAGGCAGCCGGGCTAGGCGGGATTAATGAGATGTTAAAGGCTGATGCGCATCTGTGCATAAGCAGGAGTAATGAAGAGTCGGTTAAGGCGGTATGTCCGGAGGCAATAACATATTTGACGGGAAACCCTGTACATATGCAGACATTTGTCGGGAAAGATCCAGGTGTCAATACTATGTGTTATGTGGGAAGGCTGCAGGATGTTAAGAGAGTTGATATTATACTTGAGGCTTTATACAGAGCAAGACATAAGTGGAAGCTTAAGATTGTCGGAACAGGTGAGTCAGAGGATGAACTTAAAGAAATCGTTAAGTATCTTGGGCAGCAGAATCAGGTTGAATTCATGGGCTGGCAGGATAATCCATGGGAGAGTTGTAAGGATGCTTCTGCAATGATAGCTGCATCAGAGTATGAAGGATTCATGCTTACTGGGGCAGAAGCTCTTTCAATGGGCATGACTGTTATATCGACGCCAGTTGATGGGGTTACTGATTATGTAAGAGAAGGTATGAATGGCTATTTCTTTAAATATGAGGATGCTATAGGACTTGCAGGAATTCTTGATAATATATATGAGGGGAAAATGCCTTTGTGTGACAGAAAAATATGTCATGAATCTGTAGAAAAATATAGTGAAGAAGTATATTTTAGCCGCTTAAAAAATATTTTTGATTTTTTATTAAAAAGGGGTTAAGTATTTAATATTCCCTCCGATAAATAATACATAAGAAATAAACAATATTTAAATTGATTATAAGGAGTTATTGATATCAAGGAGGAATTATTATGGTAGTACAGCATAATCTATCAGCTATGAACACAAACAGACAGATGGGAACAGTTACTAATGCCCTTTCTAAGTCTACAGAGAAGTTATCATCAGGTTATAAGATTAACAGAGCAGCAGATGATGCAGCCGGTCTTTCTATTTCAGAGAAGATGAGAAGCCAGATCAGAGGTCTTGATAAGGCATCTTCTAATGCGGAAGATGGTATATCTCTTATCCAGGTAGCTGAAGGTGCTCTTAATGAATCACATTCTATTTTACAGAGAATGAATGAGCTTGCAACACAGGCAGCTAATGATACTAATACTACATCTGACAGAGAGGCTATACAGTCAGAGATTTCACAGCTGACATCTGAGTTAGACAGAATTTATTCAACAACTCAGTTCAATACTATGAACCTTCTTGATGGTAACTTTACAGGTAAGAGTCTTCAGGTTGGAGCTCTTTCAGGCCAGATTATTAGCTTAAGCATTAACAGCATGAAGGCTTCAGCAATTGGTATTAAGGCATCAAGCATAAGTGTAAGTAGCAATTCAGCTGCAGGTAAGTCTATGTCACTTATCCAGCTTGCTATTAATACTGTTTCACAGGAGCGTTCTAAGCTTGGTGCTCTTCAGAACAGACTTGAGCATACAATTAACAACCTTGATACAACAAGTGAGAATACATCAGCTGCTGAGTCTCGTATCCGTGATACAGATATGGCTACTGAGATGGTTGAATACAGCAAGAATAATATTCTTTCACAGGCTGGACAGTCAATGCTTTCACAGGCTAATCAGCAGACACAGGGAGTTCTTTCACTCTTACAGTAATATAATTAAGAAATCAGGAGCCAGAACTGCGGTAATGTCGCAGCTTTGGCTCTTTTTTAATATATAGATGATGGGGGAACATATGATATTATTTTATCAGTGGAATGCATTTATGCAGAGAGGGATGGAGAATGCTCTCAAAAGATTAAATATAGAATATGAAGTGTATTATGATTGTGCCAGAGACTGGGATAGTGATAATGAATTTGCAGACAGATTCAGAAAAAGAATTACAGCTGGTATATACGATGTTGTGATTTCGGTCAATTTCATGCCGGTAATATCTGATATATGCAATGATTGTTCGGTTAAGTATGTATCATGGGTGTATGATTCACCTCTTCATATCAGACGCCTTGATACCCTTAAGAATAAATGCAATTATATTTTTTTCTTTGACAGGGCACAGGCGGATTATTATCTTGCAGATGGGGTGACAGGAGCAAGGCATCTTGCACTGGCTGCTGATCCGGATGTTTTTGCCGGAGTAAACACAGGGACTTATGATTGTGATGTTGCATTTCTTGGGCAGTTGTATAAATCAGAATATCAGGATTTATGCAGGGGGCTGAGTCTGTATAGCAGAGGATATCTTGAGGGGATTATTGCAGCGCAGTCACAGATTAATGGTGGTTATATAATTGATGAGATGCTGACAGCGGATACGCTGGGGTTGGTTAATGCAGACTTTTTAAAGGCAAGTAAGGGCAGATTTTCGGTGACTGGAAGAGAATTATCGTATACACTTGCCAAGGAAACAACGGGGAGACAGAGGTATACAGCACTTGCATTGCTTTCGGACAGATGCAGAGTAAATGTTTATTCTAATGATATGGATGGACGGCTTGAAAAGGCTTCGTTTTGCGGATACGCAGATTACTATGACAAGATGCCTGCTGTGTTTAGAAGCAGTAAGATTAATCTTAATATTTCTTTATGCACAATCCAGACCGGAATTCCACTGAGAGTGTTGGATATTATGGCGTGTGGCGGATTTGTGCTTACAAATATGCAGCCTGAGCTTATGGAATATTTCATTCCGGGAGAGGATGTTGCGGTGTATGAGGATATGAAAGATATGATTGCTAAGGTACAGTTTTATCTTGAACACGAAGAGTTAAGGAAAAGGATTGCACATAATGGATATCTGAAAGTTTGTGAAATGTTCAGATTTGACGACAGAATAAAGTATATGTTGGAGATAGCAGATGAAAAATGATATGACGGATGTTAAGATATCGGTAATTGTACCATGTCACAATGTTGTTGGAATGGTTGGTGAATGTCTTGAAAGTATTGTTAATCAGACGATAGGATTGTCACATCTGGAGATAATTCTGGTTGATGATGCGTCTACTGACAACACAGTAGATGTTCTTAAATATTATGAACAGAAGTATTCTGATAATATAATGCTGGTGTTGTGTGATAAGAATGGAAGGCAGGGAACGGCAAGGAATATAGGAATGTCATATGCAACAGGAAATTATATAAGCTTTGTTGATTCGGATGACTGGATACATCCTGATATGTACAAGATTCTTGCTGGTATAATGATGAATAATAACTGTGACATTGTGCAGTTCAGATACAAGGAAACGAAACAGCTGCCATCTGATTATAACAGGCATATAGATAATGTTGATGTAAATATATATGATTATGCAAAGGATAGAAAAAAGTATCTTCTGGATTCATCTATACTTAATGAGTCATGTACAACCAAGTTATACAGCAGTCGGCTGATAGCAGAGGCGGGTGTACGTTATGCAGAAAATGTTGCATATGAAGAGCCGCTTTTTGCATATCCGTTGAAGTTCTATGTTGGAAGAGTTGCTGTAACACAGGCACAGTTATATTACTATAGATATAATGAGAAGGGTACAATGCTTTCTTACATGAATAATCCTTCAACAATGGTACAGCATCTGCAGGTGCAGCAGGATGTGTATACAAGAATGGGTAATTCTGGATATATGGATGAATTCAGGGATGAGATTAACCTGTATTTTTTACATTCATTTTATGCAGAAACATTTTATTTTATGGCAGCAAGAAGAATGCCAATGCCGGCTGTTATGTTAAGATACATGATAAATGTTGTTAAAAAATATATTCCAGATTATAAGGACAATCCATATATCGGATATCCGGGGGTAAAGGAAGAAATGGAAAGCCTTAAGCTTATAGACTGTGCTGACCTGTCAGATGATGAACTTGAGAAAATGGCAGCAGATTATATGAGAAACTGCATTTAAGGAGAAATTCGTGAAAATATTATATTATACATGGAATGAGATTATTAAGAACGACGTATGTGATGCCATGAAAGCTTACGGACATGAGGTTAAGCTGCTGCCATATGAGATTAAGAGCTATATTAAGGACATTGAATTTCTTAATATTGTTGAAAATGAACTGAATAATGCCAGGAATTGTGGAAAACCATATGATTTTATATTTTCATGTAATTTTATGCCTGTTATATCTAAGATTGCGCTGAGAAATAAGATTCCATATGTATCATGGACATACGACAGTCCATGTATGACTATGTATTCTGAAATGATATATAATCCTTATAATTTTATGTTTCATTTTGATTCTTCAGAGGTTGAAAGAATCAGGAAGTCAGGCGTGAAGCATATATATCATCTGCCGTTGGCTGTTAATGTGAGAAGAACAGACGCTCAGATAAGGGCATGCGCAGATAATGTCAGTCCTGCACTTATTAATAAAGGCGTTGCATTTATGGGAAATCTGTATAACAATGAGCCGGATTTTGTTGAGAGTGTTGCAGGGCTTCCGGATTATGAAAAGGGATATATCAATGGAATTAAGCTTGCACAGCTTACAATGCCGGGAAGTGAGCTTTTGGAGGAAATGTTTGACGATGCTCTGTGTGACAGGCTTAAGAAGTATGTCAGCTTTTCAAAGGAAGAGGAATTCTTTGTAAAGGACACAGATATGATTCTTAATATGTTAAAGAAGAATATTTCATCAATGGAGAGAATTAAAATATTAAATGAGTTGTCCAAAGTATGTGATGTGACGCTTTATACTCAGTCATCAGGATGTGATATGAGGAGTGTCAGAGTGAGAGGATATATAGATTATGAGCGGGATATGCCGGTCATGTTTGCCAATTCTGCAATTAATCTAAATGTTACGTTGAGGAATATTAGGACAGGAATTCCACTGAGAGTGTTGGATATAATGGGGGCAGGAGGATTTCTTCTTACCAATTACTGCCCTGAACTGAATGAATATATGACAGAGGGAAAAGATTTTGTATCATATATTGATGCCGGAGATTGTTGTGAGAAGGCAGTATACTATATAGAACATGAGGTTGAAAGAAAGAAGATAGCTGTTAATGGACATGATAGAATACTTGATATGTTTACATATGAACATCAGATTAAGAAAATGTTTGATGTTATCAGAAAGGAACTGTGACAATGAATATACTTATATTTGAATATAAGAATTTCGGGACGGAAGATATTAAAGAATGTTTTGAAAAAAACGGACATAAATATGTTGTTGTGGAAACTAATCTTTACAGGGACAGAATAAGCCCTGAGTTTGATAAAATATTTGATGATAAGTTCGGACAGGGGGTTGACAATGAGCCATTTGACTGTGTGTTTACATTTAATTTCAGTCCGGTAATATCTAATAACTGCAAGAAAAGAAATGTGCCATATATAGCATTTGTGTATGATAGTCCACAGGTTCTTCTGTATTCATATACTATTATCAATCCGTGCAATTATGTATTTATATTTGACAAGACACAGTATACGGAACTTAAGATGGCGGGCATTAATACTGTGTATTATGCGCCTTTAGCGGTTAATGCTGACAGAATGAAACGCATGCTTGATAAGACAGGCTGTTCACATAATATTGACAGATTTAAGGGAGACATTGCGTTTGTTGGATCGATGTATAATGAAAAACACAACCTTTTCGACAGACTTGAGGGCATAAATGATTTCACAAAAGGATATCTTGATGCGATAATGAAGGCACAGAGAAAGGTATATGGATATTTCTTTCTTGAACAGCTGTTATCCGGCGAGGTTCTTAAGGATATGATTAAGAACTATCCGGTTGAATCAAGTAAGGACGGAGTTGAAACAGTTTCTTATCTGTATGCTGATTATTTTCTTGCGAGGAAGATGGCATCAGATGAAAGAATGGATATAATGAAACTGCTTGGAAAGGAGTTAGGAGAGCAGCACAGGATTAATCTGTATACACCTAATCCGACTCCGGGACTTGCAGGTGTTAAAAACTGTGGCCCTATAGATTACTATGATGATATGCCGTATGTATTCAGAAATTCAAAGATTAATCTTAATATTACTCTGAGAAGTATCAAGTCAGGTATTCCGCTTAGAGGAATGGATATAATGGGAGCAGGAGGTTTTCTTATGTCTAATTATCAGGAAGATTTCTTTGATTTCTTCGTTCCGGGAGAAGACATGGTATTGTATGAGTCAGAAGAGGATCTTATCTGCAAATGCAGGTATTACCTTGATCATGATGACGAAAGGGAAGCTATAGCAAGAAGTGGAAGTGAAAAAATAGCGGAACATCATACATATGATGTCCGCTTTAATGAGATTTTTAATATTGTTTTTAATTAAGAGAAAGCTTTGTCTATTATCTGCAGAAGACGAATGTCGTATGTGTGGTATTTTGCAATGGTTTCATATCCATTATGGGCTATTTCGAGACGTTCATCTTCATGCCACAGGTAATATGTACAGAGCTCTTTTAAGTGCTCGGGACTTTCGTAGGCAACCAGATCTTTTCCGATACTAAATATTTCAGGAAGCTCTGACTGATAGTTGGTTATAAGAAAACCTCCAGCCCCTAATACATCAAATATTCTGAGTGGTAGTCCGGAGCGGATGGACTTGGCTGTTATGTTGAGGTTGATTTTACTGCAATTAAATATAAGAGGCATTTCATCAAGCGATCTTGCAAAACCACAGTTGTGAATGTGTGGCATGCTGCTTGTGTCACTTCCTGTATATATATTGACTTGAAATGAGTCTGACAGCATTCCAAGAAGCCTCAGCCTTTCCTGTTCGGCGACCTTCACACTAAGATAGTACTGGGCAACAAGCGCTTTGACATCAGTTCTTGAACCTGGCGGGAATTCATAGTGTGATGGTATGCATGACAGAAGCCGTTCTGCTGTTTCATCAGTAAGTATATTTTCTATAAAGTTATAACCATAAACCCATATCTGTGAATTGATTATTCCATCAACAAAGCCTTTGTCATAGTCAGACAGGACGGCATTGTTGAAATGACATTTTTCCTGATATGTTGAACCTATAAATGAAATGTCGCTATTGTATTGACTTGACTTATCCTTACTTGCTGATGATATTACCTTGTTGCTGCGGATTAGGTTTGTGGCAAGAGGAATATGGAAAATATGTCCATTATTATAGCGACAGAATTCGTTATAGAGCAACCTGTCAAATAGAAATACTCTGTTCACATTATTGGATAGTGCATTAGAATACAGTTCCAGTACAGGGCTGTCGACAATAAGACTTATGTATATCAGTCCGGTTATCTGGCAGATATCAGACAGCCATGGGAAGAAATTGATTGTGAACACAAATGAATAATTATTGCCTGTAAGTCTTGGTGCAACTATGGCAGAACATTGCGATGGCATCAGATTTTTGTTATATATTTCTGCAGTTTCTTCATCAACTTCAAGACCAATGCGTCTGAAAGCATCTATTACATCTGGTTCACACAGACTTCCATATCTGTACATGAATATTTTCATTATGAATTTTATCCCCTTTCACATAACACTGTATGCTGTATATATGTTTTATGTAATATAGTTTATTATATATTAATGATATTGGCAATTCATAAGTCAAATGTTATAATTTTATATTATTATATGTGTCAGGTAATTATAAAGGGGGATATACGTGAAGAAGTTAAGTGTAATTGTACCATGCTACAATGTAGGACAGTATATTGACCGGTGTGTGGAATCGCTGACAAGCCAGACACTTGATAAGTCACAATATGAGATAATTCTGGTGGATGATGCTTCAACTGATGATACGTGGAAACATATTGAGGATTGGGAAAACAGGTTTCCTAAAATTATTATTACAGTTCATTGTGATGTTAATGGTAAGATGGGACGTGCGAGAAATATCGGGTTGACGTATGCAAGTGGTGAATATATAGGATATGCAGACAGTGATGACTGGACCGAGCCTGAGATGTTTGAAAAGATGCTTGAGGCAGCAGAGAATGGCAAGATGGATGTTGTTGTGTGCAAAAGTATAAGGGATCACGGCAATGATTATGACAAGTCGAAAGCTGGTACGGGCAGAATTGATGTTATGAATATTGATTCTGAAGTTAAGAGAAAGGAATTCATAGTAGCCAATCCCATGAGTTATGCTGTGTGGGATAAGATTATCAGGCACTCATTGCTTTCTGATAATAATATTTCGTTTCCTGAAGGATTTGCATATGAAGATATATATTATGGAACTTTGTTGCATTTGTACGCGGTAAAGATTGCATTTGTTGATTCTGTATTTTATCATTATTTTGTTAATCCAAAGTCTACAGTTTTATTAAAGGATGTTGGATATCATAAGGATATAATGAGTGTTAACAGGATGCTGTTTGAGGAACTTAATGCAAGAGGATGTTTCGGCTTATATCATGATGAGCTGGAGCTGGATTTGCTGTTTACCTGGTATCTGGGAACAGTCAAGGTCATATGTTTAAGATTTCAGAAACCACCATATGATATGTTTTGCAGCTTGAAACAGGAGGTGCTGGAGTGCATGCCTGATTGTTTTGACAATCCGTATGTTGCAACGAGCATGAAGGAGTTTTATCAGCTTCTTGTACAATTATTAAAATGTAATGTAACGGAGAATGAACTGATTCAGATAGCAGATAATTTTAAGAAAATGTAATACTATATTACATGTGATGATTATTATAAAGGATGGAAAAACAATGACAGATAAGAATACATTTTATAATATGTTAAAGACTAATGCGGAAAGCCGCCCGGACGCTGTGGCTGTCGTTTATGATACGATGAAGGTCACTTATGAGAAGCTTTTTGATGATGTGACTAAGAAGGCATTACATTTTCAGAAATTTGAAGGAAAGAGAATTGCAATATTCGGGCCGGCTTCATATAGATGGATCGTTAATATGTTTGGAACGATTGTTGCGGGAAAGGAGCTTGCACTTGTTGATTTCTTCCTTCCTCATGATTCGAGGGTTGACCTTCTTAAGAAGACGGAAGTTAATTATACACTGACATCTACTAACCAGTATATTCTCTCTGATGAGAATTCTATTATCATATCAAGTGCTGAGAAGGATAATGTTGACGGACTTATATATGATGAGAATACGCAGGAGGGCGATATTATCATGTTTACGGCTACAGCTAATGAATGTGATAAGCCGGTTGTTCTGTCTGTTGATAATATTCTTAATGCGGTTATGGCGATAAACAGCAGGGTTGAATGTACAAGTGATGATATTGTGCTTGCACAGATTCCGCTTCATAATGAATTTGGATTTATATACAGCCTCATATGGCCTCTGTATAATGGTGCTATGGTGTGTATAGGCAGAGGCTTAAGACATGTTGATGCAGATACTTATTATTATAATCCAACTATTCTTATAGGTACTCCTTCTATGATTGACTATCAGCGAGCTATAAGTGGGTTTAATAAAGAACTCAATACTATTATCATAGGTGGTGCAAGCTGCCCGTTCAGACTTTTTGAGAATCTCTGTGACAGTGATTTGAAGGTTTATAATATATATGGAATGACAGAGACGTCGGGTTGTGTAGGGGTTAATGAGCTTTACGATGGTTCGTATACTCTTTTTGATAATAATGCAGTATCTATTGCTGATGATGGAGAGATTATTGTAAGTGGACCATGTGTCATGAAAGGCTATTATAATGACGGGGAGTTTACTGAAAATGTATTAAAAGACGGTGTGTATCATACAGGTGATTACGGAAGGATTAACAATGTCGGCAGACTTGTTCTGTTGCAGCGTAATCCGGATATTATTCTGCTGCCTACAGGTGAGAAGATAAGCCGTGTAAGAACTAATGAACAGATTACAGCTATTAATGGAGTTGCAGAAGGATTTATAACATTTTACAATAACAGGCTTACGGCGGTTATTGTGCCTATTGATAAGAGTGCATCAGAAGATATATTTAAACGCCGTATTGATAAGTATAATGAGAAGAAGGGCTACCGCTGGGAGATTCAGAAGATTGTGTTAAGAAAAGAACCTTTGCCAAGAAATTCTGATGGCACGGTTGATGAGGAAGCTGTATGTGAGCTTATTGGTGATTGATATTAATTTTCCACCAATCCAGCCGATATATATTCTATAAGTTCATAAAGAAAGGTGATTAGAATCATGGATGATTACAGACAGCAGCAGATGGATGTACTTAAGGAAGCTGTTCCTTACAGCGAGAAGCTTATTGGAGCAATAGAGAAAGTCTCAGAAGAACTTTCAGGAGTTCCTTTTCCAGAGACTCATGATGCGGTGAATGTTATTATTGAAGGGCTTAACTGGCTTTTTGAAGTATATAATGGAACTAAGGATATTATTGAGGCTGGGGCAGTTGACGAGGCAGAAGCTAATTCTGGCGTTAAGGAGCTTTCAGAGGCTGTAAAGGCTGATGATGATGTGGCTGTTTCTAAAGCACTTGTAAGGCTTAGTACATTTGTTAAGCAGTTACATGATGCAGGAAGCAGACTGATTAATGAATAATAAGAAACATAAAGGCATCCGCCGGTTTATGTATTACATGAACCAGACGGATGCCTTATTTTATATTATGGTAGTTAGATATAGCCATTGAACATCATGCCTGAGTAGGCAGAAAGATTATAAGGGTCATTCACAGGCTTATGCGGATTCTTATAAGCGACAATCTTATTGTTTACATAGTTCATAGGGTTGATGGAGATATCATCAGCCTTTCTTTGGATTGATTTCTTGAATGAATCCAAAGCGTTAAATACATCGGAAAGTGTGCCGTCAGAAGCAGCTTTCTGAATAACCACCTTATTAACTTCAAGCGAACCCTCATCACTTACTGTAAGTCCATTGCGTTCAAGCTGTGGCTGGTAAGCCTTCATTATTCTTGAAAATTCTTTCTTTAACTTGGCATTGCCCTCAAACTTATCGTTCTCTTTATCTGCGGCGATGGAAACAAGTCTGTTGTAGCCGGAAACAAGTTCTGTAATGCTTTCTGTGATTGAATCAGCATCATCTTTAAGACTGATGGTTGCCGGCTTGTCAGTTGTATTATGAAATGATATTGCAAATGTTTTGTTAATTGTTATGTCATTCGAAGCAGATGAGCGTTCTTCTCCATTGACAGAAAAGATTGCATTGCCAGGATACTGTGTTACACGGTCAAGACCATATGTTTCAATGAAGTTAGTGTTCTTCTCCATAGTAGGCTCATCAAAACCTTCCACGAAATCAGGATTGTCTGTCTGAATATCGTTATTAGGCCTGATGTTAAATATTGTAGGCTTGATTACACTTACACCTGTCATGTCTGATTCAATGTTCAGCGCAGTATTGCCGAGGCTGTCTTCACTTACAGAAGCATTAAGTCCGATATTGGAACGGTTAATAAGTCTGGCAAGCTTGTTCTGTATGTCAGAATTGCTCTCTTCCTCATCTACATTAAACTGGAATTCATAGGTCAGATTATTGATGTTCAAATCAAATGAATAATCTCCTGGCTTAACTGTGCGGCTGTTAGGTTGCAGGTAATGTCCGGTATTAATCTGGCTTGTTGCAAGCTGGCGGACTTCTATATCAAGGCTTGTATCATCGGCAGATGAGCTGTCGCCTATAAATGTGGCTGTTACCGCATCAGGATTGTCTGACACTGCTGATTTCTTAAATACCATGCCGTGACCGTCGCTTCCTGAAAGCTCATTGGCAATGTTACTTAATTCTCTGGCATTCTCTTTAAGGTCGATTGCATATTTCTGCGCAGCCTCTGACATATCTGCCTTATATGTAGGAGTCTGACTGTTAGATTTCAGAACTCTGCCATATGTATTCTTTAATTGTGCTTTAGTGTGTGTATCGTACTTTGAGTTAGTCTTATGTCCATACTGGGCAAGATAATAGCTGTACACGCTGCTGATCATAACAGTCACCTCCTTGTCTGTAATAATCGGTAGAAAATGTAAGGAAATCCATTTCCTTATATATATCGTATGTTTTTGTACAAATATTATAATATGAAGTTCATTTTTTGTCACTATATTTTCTTTAAAAAAGTTGTTGACGAGTTGGAATGTACTGTGCTATATTAGAACGGCTATGGAAGCGGTCTTTTTTGCGTGCCTGAATTTCAACAACCCAACATTGATTAGGCGGGCAAAGAAACCAATTGGTGTTTTAACACCTACAAAAATAATAATTGGAGGTGGAAGTTGTGCGAGTAAAGATAACATTGGCATGTACTGAGTGTAAACAGCGCAATTACAACATGACTAAGGAAAAGAAAGCTCATCCAGACAGAATGGAAACAAAGAAGTATTGTAAGTTCTGTAAATCACACACATTACACAAGGAAACAAAGTAATTAGTACAGTGAGGAGTATTTCATGGGTGATACTGTAAAAGCTAAGAAGCAGAAAAAGAACTGGTTCAAAGGTTTGAAAGCTGAATTTTCAAAAATTATTTGGCCAGACCGTCAGTCGCTTACTAAGGAAACCGTAGCTGTATTGGCTGTGTCCGTATTATTAGGTGTAATCATTGCAGTTGTGGATTTAATTGTCCGCTTTGGAATTGAGTTCATTGTAAAATAAGGAATAGGTGATTGTATGGATGACGCAAAATGGTATGTAGTTCACACTTACTCAGGTTATGAGAACAAGGTGAAGGCTAACATTGAGAAGACAGTTGAAAACAGAAATCTTCACGATCAGATTCTTGAAGTTATCGTTCCACTTGAAACAGTAGTGGAGATTAAGGATGGCTCTAAGAAAGCTGCTCAGAAGAAAATGTTTCCTGGATACGTTCTTGTGAAGATGGTAATGAACGACGATAGTTGGTATGTTGTCAGAAACACAAGAGGTGTTACAGGGTTTGTTGGTCCTGGATCAAAGCCAGTACCACTTACACCAACAGAAATTAAGAATCTCGGCATAAGCCTTGAGGAAGAACAGGAAGTTAAGCCTGTTATCCAGTTCGCTGGCAAGGTCGGCGATAAGGTTATGATCCTCTCTGGTGCATGGGAAGATACAGTTGGTGAGATTACCAATATTAATGAGGGCAAGCAGTGCCTTACAATTAATGTTGAGATGTTCGGTCGTGAAACACCGGTCGAGATTGATTTCACAGATGTGAAGTTATTGTAAGAAGCAGTCCCGATCCTGGGACGTGGGAGACCAGAATGAATTTGCTGCGTAAATTCATTCACAAGAATTGCCTGATGGTCAATTCTTGGAGGATGGATAGCAAGGTAATATTATGATGGTCGCCAATTACCACATTTATTTTTAGGAGGTGCCAAAATGGCAAAGAAAGTAACAGGATATATTAAATTACAGATTCCTGCCGGCAAGGCTACACCAGCTCCACCAGTTGGTCCAGCACTTGGTCAGCACGGTGTTAACATCGTAGAATTCACAAAGCAGTTCAATGCTAAGACAGCAGATCAGGGAGATCTTATCATACCTGTAGTTATTACAGTTTATGCTGATAGAAGCTTCAGCTTTATTACAAAGACTCCACCTGCAGCAGTACTTCTTAAGAAGGCTTGCAACATTAAGTCAGGATCAGGCGTACCTAACAAGACTAAGGTTGCTACTATTAAGAGAGCAGAAGTTCAGAAGATCGCTGAGCTTAAGATGCCAGATCTTAACGCTGCATCTATCGAAGCAGCTACTTCTATGATCGAAGGAACAGCTAAGAGTATGGGTATCGTTGTAGAAGACTAATCTACATTTGATTCATGATTATTGTGGGAGGAAAGATAGAATCCTTCCGATATTACCACTAGGAGGTTTATAATGAAAAGAGGAAAGAAATACGTTGAGGCAGCCAAGAATATTGACCGCCAGACATTATATGAAGCAGCAGACGCTATCTCATTAGTAAAGAAGAACGCTACTGCTAAATTCGACGAGACAATCGAAGCACATATCAGAACAGGTTGTGATGGACGTCACGCTGAGCAGCAGATCAGAGGAGCTGTTGTTCTTCCACACGGAACAGGTAAGACTGTACGTGTATTAGTATTTGCTAAGGGTGCTAAGGCTGATGAGGCTCTTGCAGCTGGAGCAGATTTCGTTGGTGGCGAGGAGCTTATTCCTAAGATCCAGAACGATAACTGGTTCGAGTTCGACGTTGTTGTTGCAACTCCAGATATGATGGGTGTTGTTGGTCGTCTTGGTCGTGTACTTGGTCCTAAGGGATTAATGCCAAACCCTAAGGCTGGTACAGTTACTATGGATGTAACAAAAGCTGTTAATGATATCAAGGCTGGTAAGATCGAGTACAGACTTGACAAGACTAATATCATTCACGTGCCAATTGGTAAGGCTTCATTCACAGAGGAGCAGTTATCAGACAACTTCCAGGCTATTATGGATGCAATCGTTAAGGCTAAGCCATCTTCACTTAAGGGAGCTTATCTTAGAAGTGTAGTTCTTACTTCTACTATGGGACCTGGTGTTAAGTTAAGCACAGCCAAGTATGTGGGTTAATCAGATTTTTGATTAAAAACGGTTGACATTAATATATTTTGATAGTATACTATCAACTTGTGAGCAGCATTTTGCTGTCAACATAATATTTTGCCGTAGACAGCAGGTCCGGATTCAGTATTACTGATGATGGTTAAAGGTAACACGCCTACCGAGGATTTAAGGATTTGATTAATTATTCCCTCTCTGTCTTTGGCAGAGAGGGTTTTGTTTGTAGGGAAACTATAGACGAATAATCTTCACTTAGGCAAAATCGCTTCTATATGAAGCAAGAATCTAACAGGAGGTAATTATTCATGGCTATTTTAAAGAATGTAGGCCTTAAAACATCTACTATCGATGAGATTAAAGATAACTTTGACGGCGCTCAGGGCGTTGTTGTAGTTAACTACAGTGGTCTTACAGTAGAACAGGATACACAGCTTCGTAAGCAGTTAAGAGAAGCTGGTGTGGTTTATAAGGTTTATAAGAACACTTTAGTAAAGAGAGTTGTTGCTGGAACAGAGTTCGAGCCAATTGCTGATACTCTTGAAGGAACTAATGCTATTGCATTCTGCAAGACAGATGCTACAGCACCTGCAAGAATCTTAGCTAACTTTGCTAAGACAGCTGATGCTCTTGAGTTAAAGTGTGGCGTTGTTGAAGGAACATTCTACGATGCAGCAGGTATCGCTACAATCGCTACTATCCCTTCAAGAGAGGAACTTCTTTCAAAGTTACTTGGAAGTATCCAGTCACCTATTACAAACTTTGCTCGTGTTATTAAGCAGATTGCTGAGAAGAACGAGGAAGTTGCTTAATCAGTTTAACACTGAATTAACTATGAAAGCAGCATAGATGCTCTTTCAATTCTAGAATAATATTAAAAAGGAGATTATAATAATGACAACACAGGAAATCATTGAAGTTATTAAAGGTTTATCAGTATTAGAGCTTAACGATTTAGTTAAGGCTTGTGAAGAAGAATTCGGCGTATCTGCAGCAGCAGGCGTTGTAGTTGCAGCAGCAGGTGCTGGCGCAGCAGCAGCTGAGGAGAAGACAGAATTTGATGTAGAGCTTACAGAAGCTGGAGATCAGAAGGTTAAGGTTATCAAGGTTGTTCGTGAAATCACAGGTCTTGGATTAAAGGAAGCTAAGGACGTTGTTGATGGCGCACCTAAGGTTGTTAAGGAGCAGGCTTCTAAGGAAGAGGCTGAGGAAATCAAGAAGAAGCTTGAAGAAGTTGGAGCTAAGGTTACTCTTAAGTAATTCACTTGATTGTTCTAATGAATATAATAAGAAAGACAGCGGGCCTTCACGGCTCCTGTCTTTTCTTTTTTCTATAAATCACATCTTTATTTTATTATGCCAGCTATGGCAGAAACACTATTATCTTTATACAATTCTGAATATTCATGGAAATTTTCAAAAATCCCTTGACATATATATATCTTTGATGTACTATGGACAATGCACTATTGTGGTAAATTGTGCTTATTCTTTGCACATTTACTGATAATGTAATATATTAATGTGAAGAAAACTAAGGGGTGAAACGTCAATGGAGAAAAACAGATTACGCCCAATAACGTCGGGCAAGGCAATGCGTATGAGTTTCTCAAGACAGAAAGAAGTTCTTGAGATGCCTAACCTTATTGAGGTGCAGAAGGATTCTTACCAGTGGTTTTTGAATGAAGGCTTGAAAGAGGTCTTTGATGACATATCTCCAATTGCAGACTATAATGGAAGATTAAGTCTGGAATTCGTAGATTTTGCGTTATGTGAAGACGAAGTTAAGTATTCAATTGAAGAGTGTAAAGAAAGAGATGCTACATATGCAGCGCCTCTTAAGGTTACAGTAAGACTTCATAACAAAGAGACAGAAAGCATCAGCGAGCATGAGATTTTCATGGGAGACCTGCCATTAATGACTAAGACAGGTACATTTGTAATTAATGGTGCTGAACGAGTTATTGTCAGCCAGTTGGTACGTTCACCTGGTATTTATTATGATATACAGAAAGATAAGTATGGTAAGATTTTCTTGTACAGCTGTCAGGTAATTCCTAACAGAGGTGCATGGTTAGAGTATGAAACAGATGCTAATGATATATTCTATGTTAAGGTTGACCGTAATAAGAAGGTTCCTATTACTGTTCTTATCAGAGCATTAGGATTTGGTACTAATGCGGAGATTCTTGATATTTTTGGCGAGGAACCTAAGCTTCTTGCTACTATGGAGAAGGATACTTCTACTAACTATCAGGAAGGTATTCTTGAACTTTATAAGAAGTTAAGACCAGGAGAACCATTATCTGTAGAGAGTGCTGAAGCACTTATTTCAGGTATGTTCTTTGACCCAAGAAGATATGATCTTGCACACGTAGGAAGATATAAGTTTAATAAGAAGCTTTCTTTCAAGAGCAGAATTACAGGACAGGTTCTTGCTGAGGATGTTGTTGATGAGAACGGAACTGTTATTGCAACAGCAGGTGAGAAGCTTACAAGAGAATCAGCACAGGCTATTCAGGATGCAGCTGTTCCTTCAGTATTCATTACTGTAGAAGTTAAGGCTGCTGATGGTACAGTATCTGACAGAGTTGTTAAGATTCTTTCTAACCGTGCGGTTGATATTACTAAATGGGTTGATATCAGCGAAGAAGAAGCTAAGGAGCTTGGTGTAACAGAGTATGTATACTATCCTGTTCTTGCACAGATTCTTGCTGAGAATGAATCTTTAGAGGATATTAAGGAAGCTATTACTAAGAATATTGCTGATCTTATTCCTAAGCATATTACAGTAGAAGATATTCTTGCTTCTATTAATTATAATATGCACCTTGAATATGGTGTTGGTACTAAGGACGATATCGATCACCTTGGAAACAGACGTATCAGAGCTGTAGGAGAGCTTCTTCAGAACCAGTTCAGAATTGGTATCTCAAGAATGGAAAGAGTGGTCCGTGAGAGAATGTCTACACAGGATCTTAGCGGAATATCTCCACAGTCACTTATTAATATTAAGCCTGTAACAGCTGCTATTAAGGAATTCTTCGGAAGTTCGCAGTTGTCACAGTTCATGGATCAGAATAACCCTCTTAGTGAGATTACTCATAAGAGACGTCTTTCAGCCCTTGGTCCTGGTGGTCTTTCAAGAGATCGTGCAGGTTTCGAGGTTCGAGATGTACACTATACTCATTATGGTAGAATGTGTCCTATCGAGACTCCTGAAGGACCTAACATTGGTCTTATTAACTCTCTTGCATCTTATGCAAGAATTAATGAATATGGATTCGTTGAAGCTCCTTATCGTATTGTAGATAAGTCTGATCCTAAGAATCCAAGAGTTACTGATGAAGTGCGTTACTTCACAGCTGATGAGGAAGATGATTTCCATGTAGCACAGGCTAATGCTGAGATTGATGAGAATGGTTATTTCGTAAGAAATACTGTATCTGGACGTTACAGAGAAGAAACTTCTCAGTTCGATAAGAGCCAGATTGATCTTATGGATGTATCTCCTAAGATGGTATTCTCAGTTGCTACATCAATGATTCCATTCCTTCAGAATGATGACTGTACACGTGCCCTCATGGGTTCTAACATGCAGCGTCAGGCCGTACCTCTTCTTATGACAGAAGCTCCTGTTATCGGAACTGGTATTGAGAATAAGACTGCTGTTGACTCAGGTGTATGTGTAGTTGCAGAGGCTGATGGTGTTGTTCTTTCTTCTGAATCTAACAAGATTGTTATCAGAGAAAAGGATGGCAAGGCGCGCGAATACAAGCTTACTAAGTTCTCAAGAAGTAACCAGAGTAACTGCTATAACCAGAGACCTATTGTTTTCAAGGGTGATGAGGTTAAGGCAGGAGATGTTATTGCTGATGGTCCATCTACATCTAATGGTGAGATTGCCCTCGGTAAGAACCCTCTTATCGGTTTCATGACTTGGGAAGGTTATAACTACGAGGATGCTGTACTTCTTAGTGAGCGTCTCGTAAGAGATGATGTGTATACATCTATTCATATTGAAGAATATGAGACAGAAGCAAGAGATACTAAGTTAGGACCTGAAGAGATTACAAGAGATCTTCCTTCAACAGGTTCAGACGCTGTAAAGGATCTTGATGAGAACGGTATTATCCGCGTTGGTGCTGAGGTAAGAGCCGGAGATATTCTTGTTGGAAAGGTTACTCCTAAGGGAGAGACAGAGCTTACTGCTGAAGAGAGACTTCTTAGAGCTATCTTTGGTGAGAAAGCAAGAGAAGTAAGAGATACTTCACTTAAGGTACCTCATGGTGCTTATGGTATCGTCGTTGCTGTTAAGACATTTACAAGAGAGAACGGAGATGAACTCTCACCAGGAGTTAACAAATCTGTTCGTATATATATTGCACAGAAGAGAAAGATTGGCGTTGGTGATAAGATGGCTGGTCGTCATGGTAACAAGGGTGTCGTTTCAAGAGTACTTCCTGTTGAAGATATGCCATTCCTTCCTAATGGCCGTCCTCTTGATATCGTACTTAACCCACTGGGCGTTCCTTCACGAATGAACATTGGACAGGTCCTTGAGATTCATTTGAGTCTTGCTGCCAAGGTACTTGGATTTAACATTTCTACACCAGTATTCGATGGTGCAGATGAGAATGATATTATGGATACTCTTGATATGGCAAATGCTTATGCTAACCATCCATTCGATGATGAAGAGCTTGCAGCCCAGAAGGCTGAGGCTGAGAAGAATGGCGAAGAATATCCTGAGGATATGGTTACATTTACAGCACAGTATAAAGATGTTCTTAATAAAGAGGTATTTGATTACCTTTCAGAACACAGAGATCACAGAGCTGAGTGGAAGGGTGTTCCAATCGGCCGTGATGGTAAAGTAAGACTTAGAGACGGTAGAACAGGTGAGTACTTCGACAGCCCTGTAACTATCGGATTCATGCATTACTTAAAGCTTCATCATCTTGTTGATGATAAGATTCATGCACGTTCAACTGGTCCTTACTCACTTGTAACTCAGCAGCCACTTGGTGGTAAGGCTCAGTTCGGTGGACAGAGATTCGGAGAGATGGAAGTTTGGGCACTTGAGGCTTATGGTGCTGCTTATACTCTTCAGGAAATCCTTACTGTTAAGTCTGATGATGTTGTAGGACGAGTTAAGACTTACGAAGCTATTATTAAGGGTGAGAATATTCCTGAACCAGGAGTTCCAGAATCATTCAAGGTTCTTCTTAAGGAACTTCAGTCACTCGCACTTGATGTTAGAGTTCTTGATCAGGACAACAATGAAGTCAGACTTCTTGAGAGTTCTGAATATGAAGTTACTGATTTCAAGAAGGTTCTTGATGAAGGTAATGGATACAGAAGAAACAGCAGAGAGGAAGAGGCAGAGTACAAGGCTGGCGGTATGTCAACAGTTACTCTTAATGAAGATGGAACAGAAGATGCTGTAGATTCAGATGATGAAGCTGATTTTGATATGGCCGATGATTTTGATGATGATTACGGCGATGGCAATTCAGATGAATATTAATTAGAAGGGAGCACTATAATGGCAGAAGAAATTAAATCAAATAAGTCAATGAAATTTGATAAGATTCAGATTAAGCTTGCTTCTCCTGAGAATATTTTGGAGTGGTCTCATGGTGAGGTTACCAAACCTGAAACAATTAACTATAGAACACTTAAGCCAGAAAAGGACGGACTTTTCTGCGAAAGAATATTTGGTCCTAGCAAGGACTGGGAGTGCCACTGCGGTAAGTATAAGAAGATTAAGGACAAGGGTATTGTCTGCGATAAATGTGGTGTTGAGGTTACTAAGGCCAGCGTAAGAAGAGACCGTATGGGTCATATCCATCTTGCTGCACCAGTATCTCACATCTGGTATTTCAAGGGTATTCCTAGCCGCATGGATCTCATTCTTGATATTGGTCCTAAGAACCTTGAAAAGGTATTATATTTTGCTTCATATATTGTAATTGATCCAGGTGAAACAGATATTCCTTTCAAGAAGATTCTTTCAGAGACTGAATACAGAGAACTCTGTGAGCAGTACGGAAGCAAGGCTTTCCGTGTTGGTATGGGAGCTGAGGCAATCCTCGAGCTCCTCCAGATGGTTAACCTTGAAGAAGAAGAAGTAAGACTTAAGGAAGAACTTGCTAACACTACTTCTCAGAAGGCTGCCAGACTTATAAAGAGAATTGAAGTTGTTGAAGCATTTAAGAATGCAGGAACTAAGCCTGAGTGGATGATTCTTACAGAAATCCCTGTAATTCCACCAGATTTAAGACCTATGGTTCAGCTTGATGGTGGACGTTTTGCAACTTCAGATCTTAATGATCTTTACAGAAGAATTATTAACAGAAATAACAGACTTGCAAGACTTCTTGAGCTTGGAGCTCCTGAAATTATTGTACGTAACGAGAAGAGAATGCTTCAGGAAGCTGTTGATGCTCTTATCGATAACGGACGTAGAAATGGTCGTCCAGTAACAGGTCCTGGTAACAGAGCACTTAAGTCTTTATCAGATTTATTAAAGGGTAAGCAGGGACGTTTCAGACAGAACCTTCTCGGTAAGCGAGTTGACTACTCAGGACGTTCAGTTATCGTAGTAGGACCAGAGCTTAAGATTTACCAGTGTGGTCTTCCTAAAGAGATGGCTATTGAGTTATTCAAGCCATTTGTTATGAGAGAGCTTGTAAGACGTAATCTTGCAGATAATATTAAGAAAGCTAAGAAGAGCGTAGAACATCTTGAGCCAGAAGTATGGGATGTACTTGAAGACGTTATTAAAGAGCATCCAGTTATGCTTAACCGTGCTCCTACACTTCACAGACTTGGTATTCAGGCTTTCGAGCCAATCCTTGTAGAAGGTAAGGCTATTAAGCTTCATCCACTTGTATGTACAGCGTTCAATGCCGATTTCGATGGTGACCAGATGGCTGTCCATCTTCCGCTTTCTGTTGAGGCTCAGGCTGAGTGTAGATTTATGCTTCTTTCACCTAACAACCTTCTTAAGCCATCTGATGGTGGTCCTGTTGCCGTTCCTTCACAGGATATGGTACTTGGTATTTACTACCTTACACAGGAAAGACCAGGTGCAAAGGGTGAGGGCAAGATTTTCAAGAGCATTAATGAAGCAGTTCTTGCTTATGAGAATGGTATAATTACATTACATGCCAAGATTATGGTTCATGTAACTAAGAATGTTAACGGAGAAGAGCTTTCAGGTAATATTGAGTCTACACTTGGAAGACTTATATTTAATGAGATTCTCCCTCAGGATTTAGGATATGTTGACAGAAGCAAGGAAGAGAATTTATTACTTCCAGAAGTTGATTTCCATGTAGGAAAGAAGCAGCTTAAGGATATCTTACAGCATGTTATCAATACTCATGGTACTACAACAACTGCAGAAGTTCTTGATGATATCAAGGCTATGGGTTATAAGTACTCTACAAGAGCTGCCATGACTGTTTCTATTTCTGAGATGACAGTGCCACCAGTTAAGAAGCAACTTCTTGCTGAGGCAGAAAAGAAAGTTGAACAGATTACTGTTAAATATAACAGAGGTCAGGCTACTGACGAGGAAAGACATAAGAATGTTATCCGCGTATGGCAGGAGACTGATGATAAGATTAAGGATGCCCTTCTTCAGGGTCTTGATAAATATAACAACATCTTCATGATGGCTGACTCAGGTGCCCGTGGTTCTAACCAGCAGATTAAGCAGTTAGCAGGTATGCGTGGTTTGATGGCTGATACATCAGGTAACACTATCGAACTTCCTATCAAGTCAAACTTCCGTGAAGGTCTTGATGTTCTGGAATACTTTATTTCAGCTCACGGTGCCCGTAAAGGACTTTCAGATACAGCCCTTCGTACAGCCGATTCAGGATACCTTACAAGAAGACTGGTTGATGTTTCTCAGGATCTTATTATCAGAGAGACAGATTGTAGCGCAGGTAAGCAGATACCTGGTATGTATGTTTACTCATTTGTTAATAACAGAGCTACTAACTCAAGTGATGCCAAGGAAGATATCCTTGAGCCATTACAGGAGCGTATTACAGGAAGATACTTAGCTGAGGATATTGTTGACCCGGCTACAGGTGAGGTTATTGTTGAAGCTAACCATCTTGTAACTCCTAAGAGAGCAGAAGCTATTATTAAGACTGGTGTTGATAAGGTTAAGATTAGAACAATCCTTACTTGCCGTTCACACATTGGTGTATGTGCTAAATGTTATGGAACTAACATGGCAACTGGTCAGACTGTTCAGGTTGGTGAAGCTGTTGGTATTATCGCAGCCCAGTCAATCGGTGAGCCTGGTACACAGCTTACTATGAGAACATTCCATACAGGTGGTGTTGCCGGTGATAATATTACTCAGGGTCTTCCTAGAGTAGAAGAGCTTTTCGAGGCAAGAAAGCCTAAGATGCTTGCTGTACTTGCTGAGTTTGGCGGAACTGTAAGTATTGTTAAGACTGAGAAGAAGACTGAAATCGTTATAACTGACGATGAAGGTAATTCAAAGGCTTATCCATTATCTAAGGATACAAGAGAAAAGGTTGTTGAAGGACAGGTTGTTGCTAAGGGTGAGGAAATCACAGAGGGTTCTGAGAATCCACATGATATCGTAAGAATTCTTGGTGTAAGAGCTGTTCAGGATTATCTCCTTCGTGAAGTTCAGAAGGTTTACCGTATCCAGGGTGTTGATATCAATGATAAGCATATTGAGCTTATCGTTCGTCAGATGCTTAAGAAGATAGTTGTTGATGAAGCTGGAGATTCTAAGTTCCTTCCAGGATCACAGGTTGATACAATTGAGTTCCAGGAAGTTAATGAGAGACTTGAGGAAGAAGGAAAGACACCTGCTACAGGTACTCCGATTATCCTTGGTATTACTAAGGCTTCACTTGCTTCTACATCATTTATGTCAGCTGCCTCATTCCAGGAGACAACTAAGGTTCTTACAGATGCAGCTATTAACGGAAAGATTGATCCACTTATTGGTCTTAAAGAGAATGTTATTATTGGTAAGCTTATCCCTGCCGGTACAGGTATGAAGCGTTATCAGGATATCAAGATCAGTTCTACAGATAACTACATTGAAGAAGATGAAGATGAGTCTGGTGAAGACGAGCTTGTTTTCACACAGGAAGATTAATTCTTTATAGAAACTTATGGCGTGTCAGATTGATAAAATCTGGCACGCTTTTGTCTTTTTTTGAAAAAATGCTTGACACTGAATTTGCAAATATATATACTAATAAAGCGTGCGAATAGGCAAGTACTATTTTTGCGCTGTTTTGGTGACAAAACATTTTCTTAGTTGATACTAAGATGCAACCATTCATTATTCTAATTTCGGGAGGTGAAAACGGAATGCCAACATTTAACCAGTTAGTAAAACAGGGAAGAAAGACTGCAGTAAAGAAGTCTACAGCACCAGCTCTTCAGAAGGGTTACAACTCACTTCAGAAGAAGGCAACAGATATCTCTTCTCCACAGAAGAGAGGTGTTTGTACAGCTGTTAAGACTGCTACACCTAAGAAGCCTAACTCAGCTCTTAGAAAGATTGCCAGAGTACGTCTTTCTAATGGTATCGAGGTAACATCTTACATCCCAGGTGAGGGACACAATCTTCAGGAACACAGCGTTGTTCTTATAAGAGGTGGAAGAGTAAAGGATTTACCAGGTACAAGATATCACATCATCAGAGGAACACTTGATACAGCAGGTGTTGCAAAGAGAAGACAGGCTCGTTCTAAGTACGGTGCTAAGAGACCTAAGGACGCTAAGTAATTAAGCCTGAATTAAGACACGCATTTATATGAATGCATGCAAGTTTTACAATTTGCAAGAGTCAGATTTGTAAGAATCTGATTTTTACGAACAAATTAAATTTTGAATTGTGCCGGAATTAGATTAATCAAGAGGTTGCAGGTTAATATATACGGCGCGAACACATTTTTTATTTGTGAGTACCTATGATTTAATAAATTTATTAAGGAGGGAAGAACCGTGCCACGTAAAGGACATACACAGAAAAGAGATGTATTAGCAGATCCTATTTACAACAATAAGGTAGTTACTAAGCTTATCAACAACATTATGCTTGATGGTAAGAGAGGAGTAGCTCAGAAGATTGTTTACGGTGCTTTTGATAGAGTTGCAGCTAAGACTGAGAGACCAGCTATCGAAGTATTTGAAGAAGCTATGAACAATATTATGCCAGTTCTTGAAGTTAAGGCTAGACGTATCGGTGGAGCTACTTATCAGGTACCTATCGAAGTTAAGCCAGACAGAAGACAGGCTTTAGCTCTTCGTTGGATGACTACATTCTCTAGAGCAAGAGGCGAGAAGACTATGGAAGAAAGACTCGCTAACGAAATTCTTGATGCAGCTAACAATACAGGTGCATCAGTAAAGAGAAAAGAAGATATGCACAAGATGGCAGAAGCAAACAAGGCTTTTGCTCATTACAGATTCTAATTATAATTATAGGAGGTTTTATCCATGGCTGGAAGAGAATATCCATTGGAGAGAACCAGAAATATCGGAATTATGGCTCATATTGATGCTGGTAAGACAACATTAACAGAGCGTATCCTTTATTATACTGGTGTTAATCACAAGATTGGTGATACTCATGAAGGTACTGCTACTATGGACTGGATGGCCCAGGAGCAGGAGAGAGGTATCACAATCACTTCAGCTGCTACAACATGTCACTGGACACCTGAGAAAGAGGGTAAGCCAGATAAGACACAGCCAGAATACCGTATTAACATTATCGATACTCCAGGACACGTTGACTTCACAGTAGAGGTTGAGCGTTCACTTAGAGTACTTGATGGTGCCGTAGGTGTATTCGATGCACAGAACGGTGTTGAGCCACAGTCAGAGAATGTATGGCGTCAGGCTGATAAGTACAATGTACCTCGTATGGCTTTCATGAACAAGATGGATAAGATGGGCGCTGATTTCTTCGGATCATGCAACCAGCTTATTACAAAGCTTGGAAAGAATCCTGTACTTGTACAGATTCCTATCGGTAAGGAAGATGACTTCCAGGGTATTATCGACTTATTCGAGATGAAGGCTTATGTCTTCAACGGAGATAAGGGTGATGATATCGCTGTTGGTGAGATTCCAGACGATTTAAAGGATCAGGCTCAGGAATATCATGACAAGCTCGTTGAGCAGTGTGCTGAACTTGATGAAGACCTTATGGAGAAGTTCTTTAATGATGAGGAAATTTCAGTTCCAGAGTTAAAGGCTGCTTTAAGAAAGGGTACTATCGAGGGTACAGCTATTCCTTGTCTTTGCGGTACAGCTTATAAGAACAAGGGTGTTCAGAAGCTTCTTGATGCTGTTATCGAGTACATGCCAGCTCCTACAGATATCCCAGATATCACAGGTGTTGACGAAGACGGTAACGAAGTAACAAGAAAGTCATCTGATGAAGAGCCATTTGCAGCTCTTGCATTCAAGATTATGACTGATCCATTCGTTGGTAAGTTAGCATTCTTCAGAGTTTACTCAGGTACATTAAACGGTGGTTCATATGTACTTAACTCTAATAAGAATAAGAAAGAAAGAGTTGGCCGTATCCTTCAGATGCACGCTAACCAGAGAAAAGAAATTGATAAGGTTTACTCAGGAGATATCGCTGCTGCAGTAGGTCTTAAGGTTACAGTAACAGGTGATACTATCTGTGATGAAGCACATCCAGTTATCTTAGAGTCTATGGAATTCCCAGAGCCAGTTATCGAGCTTGCTATCGAGCCAAAGACTAAGAATGACCAGGGTAAGATGGGTGAAGCTTTAGCAAAGCTTGCTGAAGAAGATCCTACATTCCGTGCTCATACAGATCAGGAAACAGGTCAGACAATCATCGCTGGTATGGGTGAGCTTCACCTTGATATCATCGTTGACAGACTTCTTCGTGAGTTCAAGGTAGAGGCTAACGTTGGTGCACCTCAGGTTGCTTACAGAGAGTGCTTTACTAAGGCAGTTGATGTTGATAGTAAGTATGCTAAGCAGTCAGGTGGACGTGGTCAGTATGGTCACTGTAAAGTACGTTTCTCACCACTTGAAGCTAACGTTGATAAGTTTGATGTTGAGACAAAGAACACAGTATTAATTAACGAACCTCCAGTACTCTTCTGTGAGTCTTCAGTAGTTGGTGGTGCTATTCCTAAGGAATATATCCCTTCAGTTGCTGACGGTATCAGAGAAGCTGCTAATTCAGGTATCTTAGCTGGATTCCCAGTTCTCGGACTTAGAGCAGATATTTACGATGGTTCATACCATGAAGTCGATTCTTCAGAAATGGCATTCCACATTGCTGGTTCTATGGCATTCAAGGATGCTATGGCTAAGGCAGCACCTGCCCTTCTTGAGCCTATCATGAAGGTTGAGGTTACTATGCCAGAAGAATACATGGGTGATGTAATCGGTGATATCAACTCACGTAGAGGACGTATTGAGGGTATGGAAGATATCTCAGGTGGTAAGATGATTAAAGCATTCGTTCCACTTGCTGAGATGTTCGGATATGCTACTGACCTTCGTTCTAAGACACAGGGTCGTGGTAACTACTCTATGTTCTTCGATAAGTATGAGCAGGCTCCAAAGTCTGTTCAGGATAAGGTTATTTCTGATAGAAATAAGTAATAACTATAAAAATATAGTTGAAATATTTCAGCAAATGAAATATAATAAATATCAGCTATGACAAAGCCCGAGGGGGATACCCCTCAGGGTAATCTAAATATTTTTAGGAGGATTTTAAACAATGGCAAAGGCTAAATTTGAGAGAACAAAACCACATTGTAACATTGGTACAATCGGACACGTAGATCACGGTAAGACTACATTAACAGCTGCTATCACAAAGACTCTTCATGAGAGACTTGGTACAGGTGAGGCTGTTGCATTCGAGAATATTGATAAGGCACCAGAGGAAAGAGAAAGAGGTATCACTATCTCTACAGCTCACGTTGAGTACGAGACAGAGAAGAGACACTATGCACACGTTGACTGTCCAGGACATGCTGATTATGTAAAGAACATGATCACAGGTGCTGCTCAGATGGATGCAGGTATCCTTGTTGTTGCTGCTACTGATGGTGTTATGGCTCAGACAAGAGAGCATATCCTTCTTGCTCGTCAGGTTGGTGTTCCTTACATCGTTGTATTCATGAACAAGTGTGATATGGTTGATGATCCAGAACTTCTTGAATTAGTAGATATGGAAATCAGAGAACTTCTTAACGAGTACGGATTCCCAGGAGATGATACTCCAATCATCCAGGGTTCAGCTCTTAAGGCTCTTGAAGATCCTAACAGCGAATGGGGAGATAAGATCCTTGAGCTTATGCATACTATTGATGAGTATGTTCCAGATCCAGAAAGAGATACAGATAAGCCATTCCTTATGCCTGTAGAGGACGTATTCTCTATCACAGGACGTGGTACTGTTGCTACTGGTAGAGTAGAGAGAGGTGTTCTCCACGTTAATGAGGAAGTTGAAATCGTTGGTATCCACGAAGATATCCGTAAGGTAGTTGTAACTGGTATCGAGATGTTCAGAAAGCTTCTTGATGAGGCTCAGCCAGGTGATAACATTGGTGCACTTCTTAGAGGTGTTCAGAGAGACGAAATCCAGAGAGGACAGGTTCTCTGCAAGCCAGGTTCAATCACACCACACCACAAGTTTACAGCTCAGGTTTACGTATTAACAAAGGACGAAGGTGGACGTCATACTCCATTCTTCAACAACTACAGACCACAGTTCTACTTCAGAACAACTGATGTAACTGGTGTTTGTGAGCTTCCAGCTGGTACAGAAATGTGCATGCCTGGTGATAACGTAGAGATGACAGTTGAACTTATCCATAACGTAGCTATGGAGCAGGGTCTTCGTTTCGCTATCCGTGAGGGTGGTAGAACAGTTGGTTCTGGTGCTGTTGCTACAATCATTGAGTAATTGTTATTAATACAGTTCTTTCAAGGGTTTCCGAGGTTATCGGAAACCCTTTTTTGCGCGAGCAGCTCCTTGAGAAGTCATGGGCAGTTTGCAGTCGTGCTCGCGAAGTAATGAACTAGAATATGATAAAAAGAGGAGTACAACATGCTATACATAATGCGTCATGGCAGGACGGACTGGAATGTACGTCATAAATTGCAGGGAAGAACAGATATACCGCTTAATGATGAAGGCAGAATGATGGCGGCAGAGGCTGGGAAACAGTATTCAGATATACATTTTGACATATGTTACTCATCTCCTTTGGAAAGAGCAAAAGAAACAGCAGACATTTTCTTGAAGGGAAGAAATGTTCCTGTGTATACAGATGACAGACTTGTTGAGATGGGATTTGGAGTATATGAAGGAATAGAGAATTCATTTGCTATAGATGACTGTCCAATTAATACTCTTTTTAAGAAGCCTGAGAAGTATGTTACAGTTGAAGGTGGAGAAAGCTTTGAAGAACTTTTTGCAAGGACAGGGGAATTTATAGACAATGTAGTTATGCCACAGGTAAATAGTGGCAAAGATATACTGATTGTTGGTCATGGTGCCATGAACTGCAGTATTATAGCAAAATTCAGAGGAACACCACTGGATAAATTCTGGGATGGAATGACTGATAATTGTCAGGTGGTAAGGCTTATATAATATTATAAAACACAATTTTACGATTTATTCAGACCAAATCATGCTTGGTTTCGTATATAAGTATAGAAGTTAATAAATGAGACTTTGACTTACAACGGAAGGTTAGGATGGTGATTGGGATGAGTAGGAGAGATAGCAGGAGAAAATACCAAAAAAGAGGAAAAAGGAAGAATCAAATATTTCTTGTAATGATGACTATACTGGCATGTACGGTAGCAATTGTATTAACAGTCAAGATGAATAATAAGAATGTCAGCAAAGGTGTAGCAGTAGGTGCAGAATATACAGCAATTAAGAGCGATGGTAATGTGACGGAGGAACAGCTTTCTGTAAGAGAAGAGACTGTAAATGATTTACCAGATGTATACAGAATAGAATGCTATGAATCGCTTAATCAGAATCCAGAGCTGCCAACGGGATGCGAGATTACATCGTTAACATCCGTACTAAATTATTACGGCTGTAATGTTGATAAAACAACTATGTCGGATGAATATCTTAAGAAAGGCAATGGCAGCTTCTACGAAATGTTTCTTGGTAATCCAAGGGATAACACAAGTTATGGATGCATGTCACAGCCAATTGTTAATGCAGCTAATAAATATTTCAAAGTTAATAATATGTCAGCAGTTGCAAAGAATATCAGCGGAACAGATTTTAAAGAGATTCTAGGTATGGTTGCTCAGGGTGACCCGATAGTAATATGGAATACAATAGATATGAGACAGCCACATGAATCTAAGACATTTGTATTTAATGGGAAAGAATATACATGGATGTCTCCAGAACATTGTGTTGTAATTACAGGATATGATCTTAATAAGAATATTGTTTATATAATGGATCCTATGGAAGGTAACATAACAAGGAATCTTGAGACATTTCAATCAAGATATGAAGCGATGCACAGCCAGGCTGTCTATATTATAGAATAATTAAGGGAGGGCAATATTGCCCTCCCTTTAGTCATGTTATTAGTTTGATTTAATATTGTGCCTTGCATTAAGCTTCTTTGCACAATGTATGAATGCAGGGAACAAAAATGCGTCAGCAGCAATCCATGCGATTGGTGAGGCGAGGCATGCACCCATGAATCCAATACTTGGAATGAGTATGATGGCTGCAAATGCACGGCCAATCATCTCCAAGATACCTGCTGATATTGCAAATACGGAGAAGCCCATACCCTGTATGCAGAAGCGGACCACGTTAACACCTGTAAGTGGAATGTAGAAGCATGCAGATGCAAGGATGAACTGTCTTGTAAGAGCAATTATTGTTGTCTCTGATGCATTAACGAATAATAATGCAATATAATCTGTAGTGAAATACAGTGCAATAAGAGAAAGAACACTGTATACTGAACCGATTATCATAGCGGAGCGTACGCCCTGACCAAGTCTTTTAATCTTGGCAGCTCCAACATTCTGTCCGGCATAGGTTGCCATGGTTGAGCCGAGTGCATCAAATGGACAACAGGTAAAGTTGAACATCTTAGAACCGGCAGTCATTGCGGCTACATATGTTGAACCAAGTGTATTGACAGCAGCCTGAAGGATTGTACTTCCGATGGCTGTTATTGAATACTGGAGTCCCATAGGAACACCGTTCATACACAGGTTGGTGATGAATCTTCTATCAAGTACCCTTTCTGATTTGTCACCTTTTAAGATGTCATATTTCTTATACATATATATAAGGCAGGTAAGTCCCGAAATTAACTGTGATGTTACAGTTGCCCAGCCAGCTCCGGCAACACCCATCTTACATACAAGAATAAGAAAGAAATCAAGTACTACATTTATTATTGAAGAAAGCACAAGGAAAACTACAGGTGTCTTACTATCGCCAAGCGAACGGATAACACCAGACACCATGTTGTACAGGAATACAGTTGGGATTCCTATGAATATAACTACTATGTAATTATAGGCATGGTCAATAATATCTGCCGGTGTATTCATGATAATAAGTATCCTGCGGCAGAATATTACGGATGCAAGCGTAAGCACTATGGCAAACACAATACTGCAGATATATCCGTTAAATACATATTTTCTAAGGTCAGCAGGTTTCTTTGCACCAAAGCATTGGGCAACCGGAATCACGAATCCGTTACAGACTCCCATACAGAAACCGATTATCATGAAGTTAATAGAACCTGTTGCTCCAACTCCGGCAAGAGCTTCAACACCGAGAGTTTTACCAACGATTATTGTGTCAACAAGGTTGTAGAACTGCTGAAACAGCATTCCGAACAGCATTGGAACTGCAAATCCAAGAATATGCTTGGAAGGCGAACCATTTGTCATGTCTTTTACCATAGGATTTCCTCACTTTCGTATATTTATAAAGCCAAATGATTATACTATATTTTTACAAACTGTCAAACTGATTTTGCATGAATTTGAATTAATTTAACGAATTATTGTCTTAATATGAAATGTCTGTTAAAATGCATAGGTAATATTTATGCGGAGGCAGACATGAAGAAAACTTTTGATGTTAAGAGACTTACAACGCTGGCATTACTTACAACAATTGCACTGACAATATTTGTTGTGGAATCAGCGATACCTACGCTTGTTCCAATACCAGGAGTTAAATTAGGACTTGCCAATATAGTCACACTTTTTGTATTAAAAAGGTATAAATTCAGTGATGCAGCTATTGTGCTGGCTATGAGAATTATACTGGCTACAATATTTACAGGGCAGGCAGTATCATTTATATATAGTGTAAGTGGTGGATTTTTATGTCTTATTGTGATGGCAGCTGTTAATAAATTGCTTAGGGGACAGTATATATTCCTTACAGGTATACTTGGCGCGGTGTCGCACAATGCAGGTCAGATTCTTGCTGCATTTTTCATACTCAGATTGTCAGGTATATTTGCGTACATGCCGTTCCTTGTGATAAGCGGTGTTATAACAGGTCTGTTTACGGGCCTTGTGTGCTTCTTTGCAGACAGATATATTCCTAAAAAATATACTATGTAGCAGATGGAGGAGATTGTGAAAAAAAGAGTTGTTGCAGTGGTGGCCGTGATTGTTCTGCTTGTCGGGGCAAGTGTGGCTTCTATTATATATATGAAATCAGGAAAGAATGACGGTAGTAAGACCGCTTATATATACAGAGATAACGAATTGTTAAGAACTGTTTCGTTAGATGATGTTAAGAATCCGTACACGTTCAGGATTGAATACGGGGATGGAGAGTATAATGATATTCTTGTCGAGAATGGAAAGATTAAGATTGCTGATGCAAGCTGTCCGGATAAGCTGTGTGTGAATATGGGATATATATCTGAGCCTTTAATGCCAATCACATGTCTGCCTAATCATCTTGTTATCAGGATTGTGAATGACGGCGAAGAATCGCCGTCACTCGATGGAGTTGTGTATTAATTATTTCATCCAGCGGCCAGAAGCACCACATGGAAGTACAAGTCCGTTACTTGAAACAGGAAGACCTACTTCCTGTGAATCACAGTGTCCGCCAAAGCTCTTAAGTTCTGTGCTTAACATATAAGTAAGAACGGCTGGCTGAAGACCTGTAGTGTATGAATTAATAAGGAAAAATAATGGTTCATCAGAAAGAAGCTGTGCACAAAGCTTAACAAGCGGGTGTATGGCTTCTTCTATTTTCCAGATTTCTCCTTTAGGACCACGTCCATATGAAGGTGGATCCATGATGATTGCATCGTAATGGTTGCCTCTTCTTATCTCTCTTTCTACAAACTTTACACAGTCATCAACTATCCATCGGATAGGCTTATCAATAAGTCCTGAAGACTGCGCATTTTCTTTAGCCCATGCGACTATACCCTTAGAAGCATCTACATGCGTAACATTAGCACCTGCGGCTGCACATGCAAGTGTTGCTCCACCAGTATAAGCAAACAGGTTAAGAACCTTTACAGGTTCGCTGCCACGCTTTTTCCTGGCATCAGAGATTATCTTTCCAAACCAGTCCCAGTTAGCAGCCTGCTCAGGGAATATTCCTGTGTGCTTGAAGCTGAATGGCTTTAAGTTGAATGTCAGCTCCTGTTCAAATGAAGGACTGTTGTAGTGAATCTGCCACTGCTGTGGAAGGTCAAAGAACTCCCATTCTCCGCCGCCCTTAGAACTTCTGTGGTAATGACCATTCATATTCTTCCAGCCACGCTCTTTCTTAGGAGTGTCCCATATTACCTGTGGGTCCGGGCGTACAAGAATATACTTACCCCAGCGTTCAAGTTTTTCGCCCTTAGAGGTATCTATTACTTCATAATCTTTCCAGTTGTCAGCTATAAACATAATTAAGTATCCTTTTCTATATAAAAATGTGTTGCAGTTTGGTACCGCATTTGTTATTAAATAATTATATACGAAAATATTAATAACTGCAATCGTGCAAAAATGTTTTGAACAGGCATGTTTTATGTTAATATATTTCTATCGAAATCTGATTAAGGGGCGTTGCATATTGAAAAATGTTGGTTTAAAGAATATACGGAAAGATATTGTATCAGGAATAATTGTTGCTCTTGTGTCAATTCCTATATCAATGGGATATGCACAGATTGCGGGACTGCCAGCGGTGTATGGTCTGTACTGCTCTATTCTGCCAGTGCTTATATATGGACTTGTGACATCTTCGCCACAGTTTGTGTTCGGAGTGGATGCAACTCCGGCGGCACTTGTCGGTGGAACACTTGCAACGCTTGGAATAGTGTCAGGATCTGAGGAGGCAAAGGCAGTAGTTCCGGCGATAACTTTGGTTGCAGCATTGTGGCTGCTGCTTTTCTTCTTTATCAAAGCAGGGCGTATTGTCAATTATATATCGACACCTGTAATGGGTGGATTTATAAGCGGTATTGGAGTTACAATAATTCTTATGCAGGCAGCAAAGCTTTTTGGTGGCAATGCTGGGACTGGCGAAGCGATACAGCTTGTTATGCATATAGCTGGCGAGTTTGATTCATTTAATCTGCTCTCGGCAGTGCTTGGAGTCGGAACAGTTGTGATTATTCTTGTTGCGAAGAAGTTCATTCCAAAGTTTCCAATGTCAGTACTTCTTATGGTGCTTGGTGCACTTGCAACTGCAATTTTTCATATTGACAGATTTGGTGTTAAGCTTCTTCCACATGTTGATAAGGGGCTGCCGGGATTCTCACTTCCTGATATGTCAGTTGTGTTTAAGAATCCGTCAGATATAATACTTCTTGGACTTTCAGTGGCAGGTGTTGTCATGGCGCAGACATTGCTTGCAACTAATAATTATGCCAACAAATATGGCTATAAAGTAAGCAATAATAGAGAAATTCTGGCTTATGCTGCTGCAAATGCGGCTTCTGCTGTAATTGGCGGATGCCCTTTGAATGGAAGCGTGTCAAGAACAGGAATTGCAGACCAGTTTGGCTGCAAATCACAGGTTATGTCAATAACAGCTTCTCTGACAATGCTTCTTATAGTGCTTTTTGGTACGCCGGTGCTTGAGTATCTTCCTGTACCAATACTTACAGGAATTGTTGTTGCGGCACTGATTGGAATTACTGAATTCGGGCTTGCAGTTAAATTATGGAAAACAGACCATACGGAGTTTGCAATATTTGTAGGAGCATTTTTAGGCGTTCTGTTATTCGGAACGATATACGGAGTTGTAATCGGTGTTATTCTTTCATTCATAGCTGTTATTGTCAAAGCGGTTGAACCACCAAGAGCATTTCTCGGAGTTATACCGGGACAGGAGGGATTCTATAGTCTTAACAGATACAGCAATGTAAAGAAGATAAAAGGTGTGGTTATATACAGATTTAACGGAGCACTTTTCTTTGCAAATATTAATACATTTATTGATGATATAGAAAAGAATCTTGATGATAATACTAAATGGGTAATTGTAGACGCCGGAGGTGTGGGTTCTATTGATGTGACGGCAGTTGACAGGCTTATGTCTTTATATAAGGCACTTGAAAAGAAAGGAATCAGATTCTATATTACAGAGCATGAACACACACTTAATGACCAGTTAAGAGAGCTTGGCGCAGGCGAGTTTGTTGAAAAAGGTGTTGTAAGAAGAACTATTCCGCTTGCCCTAAGAGATGCGGGTCTTGACAGACCTTATCCTGTCGAGGAGGAGGAAGAAGAGCAGGCTGTTTCTGGCGAGGTACATGAGGACAATGAAAGACTTGCTGAGATTGAGTGGGCTTTTGGTGCAGATGCAGACGAATGGCTTGAGAAGATGGCAGCAGAGATGGCTGATGAGATTGGCAGTGTCAAGAAAGATGAGAAGAATGTTATTGTTGATGCTGAAAAGCATGCTGCATGGGGAAGAATCGGACTCTTTGATGAGAATGACCTGCTTGAGCGGCTTGAAATGCATTTGTTTGACGATAAAAAATATCCTAATCTTGATATTGATGATATTGAGAAAAGAATTGATGAGCGCCGTGTGGTTGTTGAGAAGAAGCTGGCACAGATTAATCCTGACGCAATCCAGATGCTTAAAGAACACAGAAAGGAAATGCTTGACAGATTAAAGCTTCACAATCCGTATGCATATGAGCATATGATGGAGCAGAAGAGGAAGCATTATGAACATCTGAAGAAGAAAGATCCGGAGCTTGCACAGAAGCTTAAGAATTTCTATAATCTTTCAGATGACGACAAATAATTGATATAACGGAGATAATTGTGAATATATTAAATGTTGAAAAGGTCAGCAAGACCTACGGAGAAAAGGAACTTTTTAATAATATAAGTCTGGGAATTAACAGTGGCGATAAGATTGGACTTATAGGTGTGAATGGAACTGGTAAGTCTACACTTTTAAAGATTATTGCAGGGGTTGAAGAACCAGATGAGGGACAGGTTGTCAAGGGCAGGGGGATTGAGCTTGCGTATCTTGCACAGACACCTCTGTATTATGAGAATGAAAATGTACTGGAATATGTTATGCGTGGAAAGCATGCGGACAGCCAGCCAAAAGCAAAAGAGATTCTTAACAAGCTTGGAATAACAAATCATGGCGCAATGATGAATATTTTATCAGGTGGTCAGAAAAAGAGAGCGGCACTTGCGAGAACTTTAGTTGAGCCGGCAAGACTTCTTATTCTTGATGAACCTACGAACCATCTTGATAATGATATGGTACTCTGGCTGGAACAGTTTATTAAGAATTTCAAGGGAGAACTTATCATGGTTACTCATGACAGGTATTTCCTTGATAATGTAACTAACAGGATTGTAGAGCTTGATAAAGCTTCCCTTTATAGCTACGATACGAATTATTCAGGCTTTCTTGAACTGAAGACCCAGCGTGAGGAGATGGAGAGGGCAACTGAGGCTAAGAGACAGAATATATTAAGGAAGGAACTTGCGTGGATAAGAAGAGGATGCCAGGCTCGTTCTACCAAGCAGCAGGCACGAATTGACAGATTCGAGGATATGAAGGAGGCTTCAAGGCAGGCGAGAGCAAGATTTGACAAGCAGCTTATGGATATGAATTCAGTCAGCAGCAGGCTTGGAAGAAAGACTGTTGAACTCCACAACATTTGCAAAAGCTTTGGAGAGAGGACAATAATTGACGATTTTACCTACATTTTTCTAAGAGATGACAGAATAGGTATTGTCGGTGATAACGGATGCGGAAAGTCTACGCTTATGAAGATTATAGCAGGCCAGCTTGAACCGGACAGCGGCAGTGTTGAGGTTGGAGAGACTGTAAGAATCGGATATTTCATGCAGGAGAACGAACCACTTGACGACAGCCTTACTGTGCTAGAGTTCGTAAGAAGCATAGGTGAATATGTTACGACGGCAGATGGAAAGGCAACAGCGTCACAGATGTGTGAGAAGTTTCTTTTTACACCGAAGCAGCAGTGGACGCCTATAAGCAAGCTGTCAGGTGGTGAGAAGAGGAGACTTTATCTGTTAAGTGTTCTTATGAGTGCACCAAATGTACTTATTCTCGATGAGCCTACCAACGACCTTGACATTGAAACTCTTGAGATACTTGAGGAGTATCTTGATGGATTTGCGGGTATTGTAATCACTGTTTCACATGACAGATATTTCCTTGACAGAGTTGTTGACAGGATATTTGCATTTGAGGAAGGAGGCCACCTTACACAGTATGAAGGTGGTTATACGGACTACAGGGATAAATGTGTTTCTTCTATATATAATGTGGAATCAAATGGAACATCTGATGCGCCCAAATCAAAGGCAGCAGGGCAAGTGAAGAAAGCATATAACAGTCATGAGGATAAGATTAAGTTCACATACATGGAACAGAAGGAATATGAGACTATAGATGATGATATAGAGAAGCTTGAAAATAGAGTTTCAGAACTTGATGACGAGATTGCAAAGAATGCAACTTCTTATTCTAAGCTTGCAGAACTTACTAAGGAAAAGGAAGATGTGGAAAGGCAGCTTGAAGAAAAGATGGAGCGATGGGAATATCTTAATGATCTTGCAGAAAAAATAGAGAAACAGAAACAGTAGTAAATATTAACAAAACAAGTGACATCAGAACAGATTATTTGGTTGAGCAAATCATATATTCATGGTATGATGATATATGATTTACTATATTAATCATATGAGGGAGGAAAAATTATGTTTTGTCCAAATTGCGGAACAAAGAACGAGGACGATGCACTATTCTGTGGAAACTGTGGAACACGCCTAGTGATAGATGTGCCTCAGGAGACACCGGTCCAGGAAAGTGTGGAAGAAGAGCCAGAGGAAACACCGGTACAGGAGAATGTGCCAGCAGAGCCAGAGGAAACACCGGTACAGGAGAGTGTGACAGCAGAGCCGGAAGTAACACCAGTACAGCAAAGTGTTCCAGTTCAGCCACAGCAGGCTTTTGGTCAACAGCCTGTACAGCCTACACAGTTTACAGGTCAGAATTCTGGTCAGCAGCCTGCCAATAATAAGCCTGCCAGATTCCCTAAGGGTATAATTGCAATTGTAGCTGCGGGAGTTGCTGTGATAGCTGCCATAATTATATTTGTATGTGTGGGAAAGAATGTGACAGATTATAAGAAAACTGCCAAGCAGTATGTTAAGGCGGTTGCAGAGTGCGAATGGAATGATGCGTATAGTCTTATTAATCTACCTGATGGGGAGTTCCTTACAAAGGAAGCATTTATTAATGTTCATGCAGATGCGACTGGTGAGAAAGTTGAAAAGATGGCAGCAGATGACATTGTCTCAACATATAGCAAGATGCCTGGTAACAAGGCTGTTAAGGTCGGATATATAACAGATTCGGGAATGCAGTATAATGATGTGTATCTAACAGTAGCCAATAAGCACTATATGCTTTTCTTTAAGAAGTATAAAGTCAGCGCTGAGAATCTTGTAGTAAAGGATGTTACAATAAAGGTTCCAAAGGGACTTTCGTTATATATTAATGATGTTATTGTTGGCGATGGATATAAGTCGGATGCATCTAAGAATGGAAACGGCTCTTCTGATGAATATGTTATACCATATCTGTTCAATGGAAAGAATAATATTAAGGTGACTGGAGAATTTATAGAGGACTACACAACACAGCTTTATGCAGCACATGATGAAGATACATTTACTGTTGGAACATACAATGCAAAATATGTTAATTCGAAGCTTGAAGAACTTAAGACACAGGCAAGAACAGATGTGGATGCAATAATTAACGCTGTACAGGCAAAGAAAGATTATTCAGCTATAGCCGACAGGGTGTGTAAAGAAGAAAAGAAGAACATAGAGTCAGCTTATAAGAATATTTACGACAGCTACAATGACAAATACAAAACTGTATCCAATTTGAAGATTTCCAAATTCACAGCTTCTATCGCGGATACATCTTTCAGAGTGGATTCAGATGATGGATGCCCGGTGATTAAAGTTTCAATTAAACTAGGATATACATACAAGATACAGTACTCAGGAAGTGATAAAGCTAACGACAAGAATAATAACAATAATTCAGCTTACATATATTATAAATATGAAGATGGTAAGTGGAAGATTAATTCTATGTATCTTGGATTTGGATTTTATTAAAATACTGTTTTGACCGGGACTTATGTTCCGGTCAAATTTGTTTTGTATTGTACTAAAAAAAATACAATTTTTTCTGTTGATTTTATATAGAGAGTAGTGTATATTAGTATTTGCTGTGACATTGATAGCTGTGAAGCGTGAGGTTGCTGCTTTAATAAAGCAGGTTTTCCGTGGAGCGAATGTCAATGCTGGAGATAATCTCCGGCGAAGAAACTGGCGACAAGTCACTGTACCAAAATCATCTGCAATCCGCAGAAATGACGCGCGTGGGTCGAATTATGAATGAGACTATATGATACGCGTGGGAGTGTGTACAGTCACCGCTTGTCGTACTTAAACAATAAAGTGCGAAGGAGGCGACTTTTTTTATGGCAAATCAGGTAATCAGAATTACTCTGAAGGCTTACGATCATCAGTTGATTGATCAGTCAGCTAAGAAAATCATCGAAACTGCTAAGAAGACAGGAGCACAGGTGAGTGGTCCGGTACCTCTTCCAACAAAGAAGGAAGTTGTTACTATTCTTAGAGCTGTTCACAAGTACAAGGATTCAAGAGAGCAGTTCGAGCAGAGAACTCATAAGAGACTTATCGATGTATTATCACCATCTCAGAAGACTGTAGATGCATTATCTAAGTTAGAGATGCCAGCTGGTGTATTCATCAACCTTAAGGTAATGAACTAATCATTATCTGGAATTTTTCATTATTAAAGCAATAATCCTAAGGGTTTAATATAGAAGTAACAAGCAGTGGTGCGGGTTCCACTTATATTAGCTGTTCTAGGATGACAGGATGCGCTGTGTATCACACATCATCTTGTCCGCTGTAGATTAAACAGGAGGAAAATCAATGAAGAAGGCAATTTT
>ERZ791864.89-NODE-89-length-123981-cov-27.533423_pt1 | contig 123981 bp, 120 predicted proteins | sample MGYA00510282_ERZ791864 | MGnify/ENA primary metagenome ERZ791864 (study PRJEB30046, sample SAMN00792087) | human gut metagenome | study: EMG produced TPA metagenomics assembly of the A metagenome-wide association study of gut microbiota in type 2... | reverse complement strand
GAGCAGCGGTCTCCAAAACCGCGTGCCGAGGGTTCGAATCCTTCTGCCCCTGCCAGAGTGTTTTCTAAGTCGTAGACGTTTTGTCTGCGGCTTTTTTGTTTATCTACTACAAATTTTGCAGTATCAATTTGTATGAAGATGCAAATTATTGGCAATTTATAAATAAAACTATTGACAAAATTATGACGTTGATTTAAGATATGAGTGTAGTTGCACCTCGCCAAACTCATGAGCGAATATTTTCTACTTTGCGACAAAGAAAAATAGTCTTGTTTACCTCAAACGGAAACATAATAGGATATAATAAAAGCAGTACCGAAATGCTTGGCACTGCTTCTAAGAAAGGAAATCCATATGATATACAAAATAACCTTGTTTGACGCCAACTTTCCCTCATGCACAAGCGGTACAGCTTCGTTTTTTACTGAGGATATCGACGAATTTGAACACAATTATTTTTCTGATGAAAATGTGGAATCGAACCAGCTTGAAGCGCAGAAACAACGCTATTTCCGCAGTAAGGCAGGGGAAATTGTCACCGACTATTACTCCGATGCCCCTGAGTTGAACATTTTTCAGTATGCAGAATATGGCACTATCGAAAAGCGAAAGACTTTTCATTACAAGGACAAGATCTTTGAGCTTCACAACGGATATTTAATTCCTTGCCCTATATACGCCGCAGAAGCTATTGTCGAGCTGGCGCAGATAGCGTTTAAAAAGAACCCTGATGAGGAGGGTGAAAAGTATCTTGTGGCAAGATATTCACTGAGCGGAGTGTGCTGTGTGGGTTCTTCTTTGGATAAGTTCGAGGACTGCACCCCTTATGGAAATCCTATTATCAAGACCTGCTATCCTGAAGATCTGCCGTACAAAGGTGAAAAAGAAGTCTATTCTGATTGCAAACTGTCAACATTTGCATGGGTGGAGCTGTATCAAAACTGTTTCAAGGGCGACAATGTCAACGGCTATGAGATAGAAGAGCCTACAGAAGAACAGCTTGCGTGGATAATGCGTGATATTCCAGGGGAGGCAGGCTAGTCTGCAGTGATGACACTGCCTATATCAATGTCGTTTTCTCTGAGATATCGGTCAGCTATTTTCAACCATTTTTGTGTGCCGTCAGAGCTTTCAATCAAAACACTGCACATGAGTTCGCTGTCCTCCGGTATGCCCTCGCAACCGTAATCCTCTTCACTTATGTCTATAACTTTGTATTTCATGCTTTCAAGACCTTTCCGGTGTGATATTGGTGATACTATAATTATAGCACAGCATTAATTTTTTTCAAGAGAAATATACTAAGCACGGCACATGACCGTGCTTTTTTGTTAGGTCGATTGTTAATAAAATGTAAAATATCTCTACAACCTGTTGACTTAGAGCTAACTCCAGGTGGTACAATATAAGTAAGCTAAAGCTAAGAAAAATTATAAATAAAACAGGAGGAAATGAAAATGTATCTTGAAAAAATAAACTCACCTGCTGACGTTAAAAAGCTCACTGTTGATGAAATGACAGCGCTGGCTGAGGAAATGAGAAAGGCTCTGCTTTTCAGACTCAGCAAGCATGGTGGACATTTTGGTCCTAACTTCGGCATGGTGGAAGCCACTATCGCAATGCACTATGTTTTTGAGTCCCCTAAGGACAAGATAGTTTTTGACGTTTCACATCAAAGCTATCCACATAAAATGCTCACAGGTAGAAAGGAGTCCTATCTTGACGCTGACAAGTTCGATGATATCTCAGGCTACACAAACCCGGAGGAGAGCGAGCATGACTTTTTTACGGTTGGCCATACTTCCACTTCTGTGAGCCTTGCGAGCGGTCTTGCAAAGGCCAGAGATCTCAAGGGCGAGGAGGGTAATGTTATCGCTGTTATAGGCGACGGCTCTCTCAGCGGTGGCGAAGCTCTGGAGGGTATCGACTTTGCAGGGGAAATGGATACAAACTTCATAATCGTTGTGAACGATAACGATATGTCTATCGCAGAAAACCACGGCGGTATGTACAGAAATCTCAAGCTTCTTCGTGATACCGAGGGCAAGGCTGAATGTAACCTTTTCAAGGCAATGGGTCTTGACTATGTTTTCGTTAAGGACGGCAACGATATTCCTTCGCTTATTGAGGCTTTTGAGGGCGTAAAGGACAGCAAAAAGCCTGTTGCCGTTCACATTGTAACACAAAAGGGCAAGGGCTATGCTCCTGCGGAAAAAGATAAGGAAACATGGCACTGGCATATGCCCTTCGACCCTGAAACAGGCAAGTCCCTTTACAATTCTGAGGGCGAGGATTACGGAACTGTTACCTGCAATTATCTTCTTGAGAAAATGCAGGCTGACAAGTCCGTGTGTGCTATAACTTCCGCTACTCCGACAGTTTTCGGCTTCACTCCTGACGTCAGAAAGAAAGCAGGCAAGCAGTTTATGGACGTGGGCATTGCAGAGGAACACGCAATGGCACTTGCCTCAGGTATAGCAAAGAACGGTGGAAAGCCTTTCTACGGTGTTTACAGCTCGTTCTTACAGCGTACCTATGACCAGCTTTCTCAGGACGTTTGCATAAATAAAAGTCCTGTTACAATAGCTGTTTTTGCGGCTTCGGTTTACGGCATGAGTGACGTTACTCACCTTGGAATTTACGATATACCGATGATATCAAATATCCCTGAGCTTGTTTATCTTGCACCTGTAACAAAGGAAGAATATCTTGCAATGCTGGATTGGTCCCTTGAACAGAACGAACACCCTGTTGCAATAAGAGTTCCTGCAAGCATTGTTTCAGACGGCAAGCCTTTCACAAAGGATCTTTCAAAGCTCAACAAGTATGAGATGACACAGCAGGGAAGTCAGGTTGCTGTTATCGCACTTGGCTCGTTCTACGGCATGGGCGTTGAGGCCGCAAAGCTTATCGAGGAAAAAACAGGTGTCAAGGCTACTGTTATAAACCCTTACTATATCACAGGCGTTGACAAGGAAATGCTTGAAAGCCTTAAAGCTGACCACAAGGCTATTATCACTCTTGAGGACGGTGTTCTTGAAGGCGGCTTTGGCGAGAAGATAGTAAGATTTTACGGTGACAGTGATGTAAAGGCCCTTTGCTTTGGTCTTGAAAAGAAGTTCTATGACCGCTATGACCCTGCCGAGGTGCTGAAAGAAAATCATCTTACTCCTGAGCAGATAGCTGAGGACGTTATAAAGATACTTTAGTAAATTTTGTCATTAAGGAGCTTGCTTTGGCAGGCTCTTTTTTCTTGATTAAAAATGCAAATCGTGATATACTATAATAAGTTTAGAAACATCAAGGAGAGAGAAAAAATGCTATTTAGTGAAGAAGCTATCGGCTTTTTGTTTGAAAATCATACGAGAGATAGTAAGGAATGGTTCAAGGAGCATAAGGCGGATTATCACAGGCTCATAGAAGAGCCTTTTGCGGAGCTTATCACTGCGCTAACGCCTATAATGAACGATATTGACAGCAGGATAGTATGCAACCCGAAAAAGATATCAAGGCTTTACAAAGACGCACGTTACAACAAGGGCGGACCGATATTCAGAGAGAGCGTGTGGTGTTCTTTGAAATGCCAGCGTGACAAAAGCGAATATCACCCTATGCCTGAGTTTTATTTCTATATCTCTACCCACGGTTTCGGCTATGGCTGTGGATATTACAAAACCGACAGAGAAAGCATGGACGAAATGAGGGCGATGATACTTGCAGGGGCGCAGGAATACAGAAAGGCTTGCAAGGCGCTGAAAGACAACAGCAAGTTCGTTTTGTTCGGTGACGAGTATAAGCGTGACCATTTTCCAAATGCCAGCCGTGAGGACGCTTTGTGGCTCAACAAAAAGGATATAGGCGTAAGCTTTGACAGCGAAGACCCTAAGCTGCTTTTCAACGTGAACTTGCTGGACACAGTATGCAGTGACCTTGCTTCTCTTGGAGATGTATACAGATTTTTTATGAGGGCGGAGGATAATATTTTGCAGAAAAAAGTAAAATAGCGGAGAAATTGTGTCTTGTTTGAGAATGCTTTCTGACAATTTTGTGTAAAACGCTATAAATTTTCTGGTTGTTTTATTGAAATATACAATTTATATGCTATTTGTTCAAAGAAATATTGACAGTGAATTGATTATATGTTATACTTTTATTATCCGAGGCACCGATGAAGTAAGGTGTATACTATGGGTGGATAAAAAATTATAAAGGCAAGACGTTTGAAATCTCTTTAAACGGTGTTGTCATGAAGGGGATCAGTGTGTGCGGCAGGCTTTTTATAGAATTACCTGCGGTGCAGCAAAAAGAGTGATAAAAAAATGCTCTCCGAGGTTTTCGGAAAGCATTGCAGAGCGTAGCTTATTTATCTTTTCACAGCCTGTGCAGCGAAATGCTGACAGGTCTTTTTGTTTATATGGATATGTTTGCTTAGGCTGACTTTAAATATGATATGTAAGTCTGTCGGCAAAGATAGTTATAAGCGGCAGAGTTACAGCACTGAGGATAGTGGTGATTGTAAAGATCTCTGAGGCTGTTTTAGGGTCCTTGTCAAGATTTACAGCGAACATTGTACACATGGTCGCTGCAGGGCAGGCGGCGGCTATGGTAACTGTCATAAGAACTATCGGAGGAGGGTTTAATATCCACGCTGCAAGGAAGCCTGCCACAGGGAGTATTATGAGTTTGCACAGTGAAACGTAGTAGATACGGCGGTTTTGAAGGGCTTTCAAAACGTTGGTCTGTGCGGCTGTTGCACCTGCTATCACCATGGCGATAGGCGTGTTCATATCTGCTATGTACTGCAAAGCTGTTGCAGGAACTTTCGGCAGTCTGATATTTGTAAGATAGCAAATAAGACCGACCACAACGGCTATAACTGACGGGGAAACAAGGGCTTTCACAAGAGAAGAAAAGTCACGCTCGCCTTTCATTGTCATAAGTCCGTGCGTCCAGATAAGGACGTTGAAGAACGTAAGATACGCTGTAAGATACAAAACGCCTTCTGAGCCGTAAATGCCGTTTATAAGAGGTATGCACATGAATGCACAGTTTGAATATATTGACGAAACACGCTCCACCGCAAGGTCGGGAGTCTTTTTTCTTATAAGAACATAGGTGAGCAAAATGGTCACTGCATAGGATATCGCCGACAGCAGAAACGACCACAGCAGACCATGTACAAGGGTCTTGTCATATTTTGACTGATAGGACATGAATATAAGCACAGGATTGATTATATTCAGTGCGAATGAGGACAACTGTTTTGTGCCGTCCTTTGTGATTATCCCTTTTAAATAGCAAAATGCGCCTATAATAAGGATAATGAACATTATTATTATTTGGTTTCCGATTATCAGACCTGCTTCCATTTTTACTTCCTCTTTCACATATATTTTTCTTCTTTGGCTGTTCTTTCGTCAGAATACCCAAATAGTATACCAGACTTTTGTGAAAAAAGCATGAACTCACAGTATACATTGATAGGTGATTTTTGTATTTTTATGTGCGTAAATAAGGTAAAAAAGCAAATAATGCACCGATCTTTACACTCTGCCTTATCTCTTGACATAAAAGTTTGAGAGGTGTATAATGTTAAGGGCAATATTGCCTTGGAAAAGAAATATAGTACATGGTCTGAAAGGATATTTACATATGGTTATAAAGAGAATATGTGCGGCTCTCTGCGCTTGCGTGGTATGCTTGTGTGCAGCGGGCTGTTCAAAGGATAGTAAGGACAGCTCTTCTGCAACAGAGAGCAAGGCGAACGTTTCAACAGCCGACAATGCAGACGGCGAAAAGTCTGAGGACAGCAAGGGCAACGAGAGTGATGCTGATAGTAAGGTAGTGAACGAGCAGGGCGAGCTTATTACAAAAACCGCTGCGATCTTTGACGGTGACTACACTCTGAAAACGACCTGCACAGAGGCCGACGGCTCAAAGCAGGAGGTAGTAAGAGCCAAAAAGGGCGGAAACATCTATCTGAAAGTCACATCGGATATAGGCACCAGCGGATTTATCTATGTTGACGGAGTAGGATATGATTACGATAACGTGACCGGTGTTTATCACAAGTCAGACGTGACGGAGCTTGACGGCGTTCTTGAAAGCATAGTCAAGCAAAACCTGCCGAGAACCTATGGTCATATAAACAGTGATGAGGCTGATGATTTCGATATCGAGGAGTACACTTATACGGGCGACACATACATTACTGCTATCGACCTGTATTTTGATAAATCTGACGGAAGCTTAAAAAAATACACGCAGACCTTTACCATTGAAGGCTCAGATGATACAGTTTCAGAATACACTGTTGACGAGCTTTCGGGGGACGCTGACGACAGCCTGTTTGACGTATCTCAGGCGACGAGTCTTGTGGACTTTGACAGTATGTCAGAGGATCAGAGGCTTGGCTATTGTCAGGGTATCTTCAACAAAGCAGGCGTTACAACAGACGATCTCAGTGCAGGGGGATATCAGACGGACGATCTTAAGACCATATCCTATGACAACTTTGTGAGCCTTGTTTACACATACGGCTACAAGCCTGCACAGCAGTAAGTCAAAATGCACAATTTCAGCGTGGAGATTTGTTGAAAACGCAGGGCGGAAAATGCCCTCTCTATGCTTTACTTGTATGCGTTTTTTTGGTATAATTATAGGTGCGGTCTTTACCGCATAAAAACGTATGCTTACAAGAGGATATATATATATATGAATATACTAAAGTTTTTGAAGCCGAAGGCTTGCGTGGATTTTGTCTATGATGACAACACAGCAAGGCAGGCTCTTGAGAAAATGAAAAATCACGGCTTTACCGCTGTGCCTGTTATCGACCGTGAGGGCAGATATGTAAAGACCCTTGCAGAGGGCGACTTTCTGTGGTTCATGCTCAATAATGGCATTCAGGATATGCGTGAGCTGGAAAAATATAAGATAAGCGAGATAACAAGGCGTGTCAGAATGAAACCCGTCTATGTTTATTCTACTATCGAGGATCTGATACTTCTTTCAATGGATCAGAACTTTGTGCCTGTTATTGATGACAGGGAAGTTTTTATAGGTATTGTGACGAGAAGAGATATACTTAAATATTGTCACGATACTCTTAACGAGTATGAAGCGAAATATGGTCATAAGGAAGAAAAAGAGGAGATAGGTGCAGTATAAGCACCGGGAAAGGAATTGTTGTAAAAATGAAGAGGACAAACAAAAAGGGCGGCGCAGCTATAGTTGCTGTGCTTATAGTTATAATGCTTGTGGCTGTCGGTTCAGCGGCACTGGTGGTGACAGGAAGATATACCATTCAGGCAAGCAAGGTGGCAGACGCAGTTGTTAAGGTGAACAGCAAACCTGAGGAAAGCTCTTCTGAGGAGGTTTCAGAGGTTGACGACCTTTCATCAGTTGCGGAAGAGCCTGTGAGCAATTATCCTGTGAAGTCTGCAAATTATCAGGATATAAATATAAAGGGTATGACAGCAAACACCGCTATACTTGTTGACGCTGACACAAACGAGATAGTTGCAGGTTATAATTACGAGAAAAAGGTATATCCTGCTTCTCTTACAAAGATGCTTACGCTTCTTGTAGCCGCAGAGAATATTCAGGATATGGACGCTACATATAAGTTCACAAGCGATGATATAGATCCTCTTATCGAGGACAACGCATCAAGAGCAGGCTTTGAAGCCGGGGAAACTGTTACAATGAAAGACCTGCTTTATTCAGCTATCCTTGTAAGCGGTGCTGACGGCACAACAGGTCTTGCAAACGCAGTTGCAGGCTCAGAGGAGAAGTTCGTTGAGCTTATGAACGCTAAAATCCAGGAGCTCGGTCTTACCGGCACGAAGTTTGTGAATGCAAGCGGTCTGCACAACAAAAATCATTATTCCACAGCGCAGGATATCGCAGTTATCACAAAGGCGGCTATGGATAACGAAACTTGCCGTGAAGTGCTTACAGCAACAAAGTACACAACTTCAAAGACAAAACAGCACAAGGACGGTATCGAGCTTACAAGCATTGTTGCACAGAGAATTGAGGGCTACTATGTGGATTGTGACGGTGACGGCGAGGCCGACGACGGCATAAGCATCGAGGGCGGAAAGACAGGCTTCACCGACGAAGCAAAGTACACTCTTTCAACTATACTTGATGATAACGGACACACATATATTTGTGTTACAACAAAGTCTAAGGACGAGCTGAAGTCTGTTGAGGATCAGATAGCTATTTATGAAAAGTATCTGGGCGGCAAGGCTTCTGATAATAAAGACAAGGACAGCAAAACGGACACTGACACGTCTTCTGTTTCTGAGGTCGAGGATTAATTAGATAGGATAAAAAATAAATGCGGATATCGTGGAGATATCCGCATTTTTGTATTTTAATTTTTTTCACACAAGCTTTTGTACCACACCTATGACCTTGGAAAGGTCATCACAGCAGGCGTACAGAAGCTTTTTTGTTTCTTCGTCAGGCTGTGAAAGGTCGGGTATCATAACAGGCTTGCAACCTGCGGTGTGGGCGGAGCGTATGCCGTTTGGTGAGTCCTCGAGGGCAATGCACTCGCCAGGGTCAAGCCCCAGCTCCTTTGCGGCGGCGAGATAAATATCAGGGGCAGGCTTGCCGTTTTCTATCATGTTTCCGCAGATAAGCTTGTCAAATCTGTCAATGATATTTATAGAGCTGAGATACAGCGTGGTGCGCTGTAGGTCGGTGGCAGTGGCAACGGCTTTTTTCAGCCCTGTGCTGTCAAGATAGTCAAGAAGCTCATCAAGCCCCTTTTTCTTTTCTATACCGTTTTGCCTGATAAACTCGTTCATAAGCTCGATACGCTTGGCACGAACTTTGTAGTAATCAAAATCCTCTCCGAAAATGCCTTTCAGGTGTGGGATAGCATACTTCGCTGCAAGAGAGCGTATGCCCAGAACGTGTTCCTTTGTCATTGGATAGCCGTAATGATTCGCCGCCTCACACCAAAACCTTGTGAGCAGCTTTTCCGTATCTATCATTAGTCCGTCCATATCAAATATAACGCCTTTGAGCATTTTTATCACGCCTTTCAAACTTGGTATCTGTTATTATATCACACTTTTGACGAGTTTTCAATAAAACTGCACAAATCAGAGGTGCAGAACATACATTCTATTGTGCATCTATATAATTCGTAATTAAAGTTATATAATCCTATTGACAAATTATTAGAATGTGGTATAATAAGTACAGTGATAAAAGGCGACGCCATATGGGAACGCCTTAAAGAAAGGAATGAGAGCAAAGTGAACAAGAGCGTGTATAGTCTGGTGCTTGCAGACGATGTGGTGGAGGCTATTGACAGGCTGGCATATTCCATGAATACCAGCCGTTCAAATCTGATAAATCAGATTTTGGCAGAGCGTGTCCAGCTTCTCACCCCTGAAAAAAGAATGCGTGAGATATTCTCTAAAATAGAACAGCTTATGGACAGCAGGTTTCAGACCCTTAATCAGCCCTCTGACGCTATGATGTCTATAAAAAGTCCTTTGAGATATAAATATAAGCCGACCATACGATACAGCATAGAGCTGAGCCGAGATTTTCACGGAAAGGTGGGCAGACTGAAAGTATCTTTCAGAACTCAAAGCCTGCAGCTCATTTCAATGCTTGACAGCTTTTTTAAGCTGTGGGCAAGGCTCGAGGAAAAATATCTTTCGTATCTTTTCACTACTGGCGTGCCTTATGAAACAGCCGAGGGCAGATTTACAAGAGATTTTTACGCACCGCCTCAGTCGGAGCTGACCGACGAGGATATAGCGAACGCTATCGGTGATTATATAAGCTGTATGGACAGCTGTATTCAGCTTTACTTTGACAACGCTGCAGAACCTGAAACGGCGGCAAGAAAGGTATCTGAAATGTATGAAAGATATCTGAAAAAAGGCGTTGTCGTTCTTTAAGCGGTGGGCGGAGCATTCCGCCTGCTGTGAGCATATATCTTTTTAAGATGATAAGGGAGGTAATTTTATGAACGCTCAGAAATTGACACAGAAATCATTGGAAGCTTTGCAGGAAGCGCAGAGCATTGCCTCAAGAAACTCAAATCAGGCTGTTGACCAGCAGCATCTTATGCTGGCTTTGCTTTCACAGGAAAACGGTCTTGTGCCGCAGCTTTTTGTAAAAATGGATATCGCCCCTGAAAATATAGAGGCGGCTCTTACAAGAGCAGTTGATGATATACCTAAGGTACAGGTAGGCGGACGTGCGCAGGACTCTGTATACATTTCAAGCGACCTTGACAAGGCTTTTGCGGAAGCTGAGTCGGAAGCTTCAAGAATGAAGGACGAATACGTTTCAGTAGAGCATCTTGTTATGGGTATCATGGACAGCCCTAACGGTGCAGTAAAAGAGATCTTCAAGACCTTTGGGGTAACAAAAACAAAGTTTCTGAAAGTTCTTCAAGCTGTAAGAGGAAACGCTCAGGTAACGAGCCAGAATCCGGAGGAAACCTATGACGTGCTGAAAAAGTACGGTCAGGACCTTGTGGAGCTTGCAAGACAGAACAAGCTTGACCCTGTTATCGGCAGAGACAGCGAGATAAGAAACGTTATAAGGATACTTTCAAGAAAAACAAAGAACAATCCTTGCCTTATTGGTGAGCCTGGCGTTGGTAAGACCGCCATTGCAGAGGGTCTTGCTCAGCGTATCGTCAGCGGAGATGTTCCTGACAGTCTGAAAGACAGACAGGTTTTCTCACTTGATATGGGTGCGCTTATCGCAGGCGCAAAATACAGAGGCGAGTTTGAGGAGAGATTCAAGGCTGTCGTTGAGGAGATAAAGAAGTCTGAGGGCAGGATAATCCTCTTTATAGATGAGCTTCACAATATCGTTGGCGCAGGCAAGTCAGACGGCGCAATGGACGCAGGCAACCTGCTGAAACCTATGCTTGCAAGGGGCGAACTCCATTGTATCGGTGCAACGACTCTTAACGAGTACCGTCAGTATATCGAAAAGGATGCCGCTCTTGAAAGACGTTTCCAGCCTGTTATGGTAGACGAGCCGACCGTTGAGGACACTATCTCTATACTTCGTGGTCTGAAAGAAAGATACGAAGTATTCCACGGCGTAAAAATTCAGGATCAGGCGCTTATTGCAGCGGCTGTTCTTTCAAACAGATATATCACAGACAGATTTCTCCCTGATAAGGCTATCGATCTTGTGGACGAAGCTTGCGCACTCATCAGAACGGAAATGGACTCAATGCCTACAGAGCTTGATGAGATAAGACGTAAGATACTCCAGCACGAGATAGAGGAAACTGTCCTTAAAAAGGAAACTGATAAGCTTGCAGTTGAACATCTCCATGAGGTGCAGAAAGAGCTTTCAGAAATGCGTGAGCAGTTCAATGAGATGAAAGCTAAATGGGAGAATGAGAAGTCTGCTATCTCTAAGGTGCAGAAGCTCCGTGAGGATATTGAGCAATGCTCAAAGGATATCGAGAGAGCAGAGCGTGAATATGACCTTAACAAGCTTGCAGAGCTGAAATACGGCAGAATGGCTGACTTGCAGAAGCAGCTTGCCGAGGAAGAAGAAAAGGCAGAGAAGTCAAAGGCAAAGAACACTCTGCTAAGAGATAAGGTAACAGAGGAAGAGATTGCAAGAATAATCTGCCGCTGGACAGGTATCCCTGTTGCAAAGCTTATGGAGGGCGAGCGTGAGAAGCTTCTCCACCTGCCTGATATCCTCCACGAGAGAGTTATCGGTCAGGACGAAGCCGTTGAGCGTGTGTCTGAGGCTATCATGAGATCTCGTGCCGGTATCGCAAATCCAAATCAGCCGATAGGTTCGTTCCTGTTCCTCGGTCCTACTGGCGTTGGTAAAACAGAGCTTGCAAAAACTCTTGCGCAGGCTTTGTTTGACGACGAGAACAATATCGTTCGTATAGATATGTCGGAGTACATGGAGAAATTCAGCGTAAGCCGTCTTATCGGAGCGCCTCCGGGATATGTAGGCTATGAGGAGGGCGGTCAGCTCACCGAGGCTGTAAGAAGAAAGCCTTATTCAGTAGTTCTTCTTGACGAGATCGAAAAGGCTCACCCTGACGTTTTCAATATTCTTTTGCAGGTGCTTGACGACGGACGTATCACAGACTCACAGGGCAGAACGGTTGACTTCAAGAACACTATCATAATCCTCACTTCAAACCTTGGTTCTCCTTATATCCTTGAGGGTATCACACCTGAGGGCGAGATATCTCAGGAAGCAAGGGACAAGGTGGACGCTCTGCTGAAACAGCAGTTCAGACCTGAGTTTCTTAACAGACTTGACGATATAATCTACTACAAGCCTCTTATGAAGACAGAGATATACAAGATAGTTGACCTTATGCTTGCAGAGCTTGGCAAGCGTCTTGAAGACAAGAGGCTCAGCATAGAGGTAACAGACGCCGCTAAGGAAGCTATCGTAAATCAGGGCTACGATCAGAACTTCGGTGCAAGACCTCTCAAGAGGTTTATCCAAAGACGTATCGAAACTCTTATTGCAAAGAAGATCATTGCAGACGAGCTTGAGCCTGATTCTATCTTGCAGGTAGATTATGACAAGGACTTCGTTGTGAACGTTATCTATAATACTGTTACGGAAGAGTGATAGTATTATGCCAAAGGGCAGTTCCGAGAGGGGCTGCCCCTTTTTTTGTGGAAAAAGAAGGTTTTAATTTATTTTAGGTTAATAATAAAAGAATTATCTTGTTAATGTTTTGGTAAGATATACTGTTTGTAAACAAAAAAGAACAGTTTATTTTGTGAATTATTCTAGGCTATTTTGCTTGCAAATGAGGTACATATATGCTAGAATATTAATATCGTGAAATATGTGATCTGATAAGGGGAATTAATATTTATGAAAGCAAATTTTTCTGATACGAATGATTTTGTTCAGAGCATGAACAGAGGAAAGCGCAAAAAGAAGATAGCATTGCTGGTGCTGTGTATAGTGCTTGCGTTCCTTGTGGCTGCCTGTGTTGTCGTGGGTCTGAAAATAAGGGAGAATAACCGTATCGCCATGGCGAAATCGGTCATAACAAAGCTTGATATAAGCACTACCTTCAAGGAGTCGGAGTTTTCTGACGATCAGGATTGGGACGGTGACGGCATAAAAAATGCCGATGAGGTACGTCATGGCACTAACCTTCAAAGCGAGGATACTGACAATGACGGAATAAGCGACGGCGATGAGATAAAGCTAGGCACGAACCCTATTGAAGCCGATACTGACGGCGACGGTCTTCTTGACGGCTATGAGCTTATGGCAGGCACAAATCCTAGAGAGTCAAAGTCTGACGGAAAGACCAATGACGCTGAAAGAGAGCTTACAGTGGAAAAAAATGCAGGAGACTGCCGCCTTGAAATAAAGGGCGACGCAAACGCTGCCAGTGCGACCCTTGTTGAGCTTGACCTCTTTGGTATCTCTTCAAATGCAAGTATCGTCACAAAGGCTTATGACGCTTATTCTGACTATAAGTTCAACTCGGCAAAGATAACTTTTGATATCGACTCTGCAAAGCTGAGTAAAATGGGATATTCATTTGATGATCTTACAGTGCTGAGATTTGATTCACGCTCGACCCTTTACACAAAGGTGGATTCAAAGGCAGACAAGAGCAAAAAGACAGTTTCGGCTTCTCTTACAGAGCTTGGCACTTATGTGGTAGGCGTTGAGAAAACTGTAAACGATGAAGCCACAACAAGGATCTGCTTCCTCGTTGATAACTCCGGCTCTATGTATCCAAAGGAGCAATGTGTAACTTCTTCTGAGAATGACGTTGACTTCAAGCGTCTTGACTTTGCAAAGAATCTTATCGACAAGTTTGAGAGCCACTATCAGGTCGGCATTTGCAAGTTCACAGGAAGCTACAAAAAGATGGTAGACTTCACTGATGATAAGACGAAGCTTACGGAAGCTCTCGATAAGATAAAATCTGAGGAAGAGATATTTAACGGCACTCACAGTCAGACGGCTCTTAAAAAGTGCATGGACGAGTTCAAGACAACTTCCGGTGGAAAATACAGGAATATCATTGTAATGCTCACCGACGGCGAGTCTGACGAGCCAAATCCTGCAAGCGTTTCAAGCCTTGCAAATACCGCAAAGGATAAGGACATAATCGTTCTTACAGTTGGTCTTGGCAGAGATGTTGACAGAGATTGGCTTCAGAAGCTTGCTTATTCCACAGGCGGAAAATATTACTCGGCTTCCGACGCAAACGCCCTCAATGACGTTTACAAGCAGATAGTTACTACACTGAACTATGATATCGTTACATACACAAACGCTGACGATAATGTAAGAGGTTATTCACTTTACAACACAGGCTTTGACCCAAAGGTGAACGGCTTCTCATTCAAGAATTTCAGAACAACAACTACCGCAAGCGTTGACTTCGGCATGGCTGTTATGGCAAGAGATTGGTATCTCGGAAACGTAAAAACTTCTCTTGGGGATATCGCTCCGTCAGATAAGAGCGACATAAAGGTGAATGCCGCAGGCTATGACATAAGCGGAACAGACTTTGGTAAACAGTATGACGAAAGAGTGCCGCTTAGCAAGATAACCTCAGACCTTTTTGCGGGCACATATTCAGACGTTACAAAGTATCTCGACTATTCCTGCACAGGGGATATTCTCACCCTTAATGATGACTATAAGTATGACAGCAAGAACAAGGGCTGGGTAAAGGACGTTACGAAAATATCAGGCGGCAATCTCCGCTGGAAAAAGGTAGAGCTGCTTGATATGGATATAGCAAACGGCATTGACAAGATAAAGGGCGGTTACTCCGCAAATGACGCAGAGTTCGCAAAGGCACTTTATAGACTTAACGCCCTCCAGTGGGACGATTCTTCCTCAGAGTATAACCTTAACAACGACAGCAAGGGCTTTGAAAAGCTTGAAGACCAGCTCAGCCTTGGCATACCAGTTGTTACAACTATAGACGATACTCATACAGTGAACGCTATCGGACTTATTCAGGATTCTGATTGCCACAGAAAATATATCCTTCAGATATATGACAACAACTATCCTGGGGAAACAAAACAGCTTTATATCCAGAAGCTTCCGAAGTGCAAGCTCAAGATAGACAGCAATGGCAAGGCGACAGTTGTTGGCACAACGTTTGAGTATTCCGCAACATATGAGGGCAAGCAGGTCGGCATAGAATTTTCTGACGTGACAGCTCATTAATAAGAACAAAAAACGGAACGGCTTTGACCGCTCCGTTTTTTTGTTAGATAGTTTGTCAGGATTATTTGATATAGTATACCCAATTGTCTTTTCTCTCGTGACCCTCGGGATATTCACCCTCAGTGTAGCCGAGTGCGCAGTGACCGATGCCCTCGTATTCGCCCTCGATGCCAAGGCTGCGGAGGATCTCCTTGCCTTCTTCAGACTCAAATTCTTCCTTTGCACGATGTATCCAGCAGCTTCCAACGCCCTCGTTGTGTGCGGCAAGCATAAGATTTCCCATAACAAGACTTCCGTCATAAATGTAAGTCGGGCAGGATTTGTCAGCTAGTACGATAAGAATAACAGGCGCACCATAGAACGGGTCGAAGCCCTCAGCCCAGCCGCCTATCTTTCTGTTCATCTCAGAAATTTTGTCACGCATTTCCTTGTTGGTGACAGCAATGATAATAGGTGACTGCAAGTTTCTTCCTGTGGCGGAATAAGTTCCTGCTATTATGATGCGGTCGAGAACGTCCTGAGGTATCATGTCAGGCTTGTATTTTCGTACACTTCTTCTGGTTTTTATAAGTTCGAGCAGATCTTTCATAAAACAGCCTCCTTTGTAGGTTTGACAGTTATTTGCTTACACTTTGATTTTAGCATAGTTTGTGGAGAATGTCAACGGCTGTTTAAGTGAGGAACGAAGTTAAGTGAGGAGTGAGGAGCGGTTTAAGTGAGGAGTGAGGAGTGAGGAGTGAGGAATGACATAGCCGCACCGAGTGGGGCTGAATGAGAAATGAGGAATGAGGAATGACAGCGCCGAACAGAGTGGGGTAGCCAACACCGAGCGAAGCGATTTTGCGGCAGTAGAACTTGAAGCCAAATATGGGGGATAACGCAAGTTTTGCAAACAAGAAACAGGCGACCAGCGGTCGCCTCTACAAAAAATTTATTGCCGACAGGCGATACCATAATTCCTCATTCCTCACTCCTCATTCTACAAATGCCGCTTTCTTCATAAAAAATCTCTTGCAATTTAAGCGATACTGTGCTATACTAACAAGGTATGTTTAAAAATGCAATGAAATATGGAGGAATAATTTTGGGTAAGCTTGAAGATGAGATCAAACGCCGCCGTACTTTTGCGATAATCTCCCACCCTGACGCAGGTAAAACAACTCTTACGGAAAAATTTCTGCTCTATGGTGGTGCGATAGCTCAGGCAGGTGCTGTAAAAGGTAAAAAGAACTCCCGCCATGCTGTTTCAGACTGGATGGAAATAGAAAAACAAAGAGGTATCTCTGTTACTTCTTCTGTTATGCAGTTTCAGTATAAAAATTATTGTATAAATATCCTGGATACTCCCGGACATCAGGACTTCTCTGAGGATACCTACCGTACTCTTATGGCTGCAGACTCAGCCGTAATGGTAATAGACGCTTCAAAGGGTGTGGAAAATCAGACCAGAAAGCTTTTCAAGGTCTGCGTTATGCGCCATATCCCTATATTTACTTTCGTAAATAAAATGGACCGTGAGTCCAGAAATCCTTTCGATCTTATGGAGCAGATAGAGTCTGAGCTTGGTATCCAGACCTATCCTGTGAACTGGCCTATCGGCTCAGGCAAGGAGTTTAAGGGCGTTTATGACAGAGATAAAAAGCATATAATCTCTTTTGAGGCAAGCGGTGGACAGCATCAGGTGGCAGCTACAGAAGTCGACCTCTCCGACCCATCACTTGACAGCCTTATCGGCGAGGATCTCCACTCAACTCTCTGCGATGATATCGAGCTTCTCGATGGCGCAAGCTATGAGTTCGATATCGAAAAGGTGAGAAAGGGTGAGCTTTCACCTGTGTTCTTTGGCTCTGCTCTTACAAACTTCGGCGTCGAGCCGTTTTTGGAAAACTTCCTCGAAATGACAACTTCTCCTACTCCGAGAAATTCTTCTGCCGGTATCATAGATCCGTTCGACCCTGAGTTCTCGGCTTTCGTGTTCAAAATTCAGGCGAATATGAACAAGGCTCACCGTGATCGTATCACATTCCTGCGTATCTGCTCAGGCAAGTTCGATAAGGATATGGAAGTTCTCCACGTTCAGGGCAATAAAAAGCTCAGACTTTCTCAGCCTCAGCAGATAATGGCTCAGGAAAGAGAGATAATCGACGAAGCCTATGCAGGAGATATAATCGGTGTGTTTGACCCAGGTATCTTCGCTATCGGTGATACGATCTGCTCGCCAAAGAAAAAGTTCGAGTTCGAGTCTATCCCGACCTTTGCACCTGAGCATTTTATGAGAGTCCGTCAGAAGGATACCCTCAAAAGAAAGCAGTTCGTAAAGGGTACAACACAGATCGCACAAGAGGGTGCGATACAGATATTCCATGAGCCTGACAGTGGTATGGAAGAAGTTATCGTGGGCGTTGTGGGCGTTCTTCAGCTTGAAGTTTTTGAATACAGAATGAAAAATGAGTACAACGTTGACCTCTTCAAAGAGGGTCTGCCTTATTCTTATATCCGCTGGATAGATAACAAGGATATCGACCCTAAGACATTGAAGCTTTCAAGTGACACAAAGCTTGTCAAGGACTTCCGTGACAACTATCTGCTTCTTTTCACAAGCGAGTGGAATATCCGCTGGGCGCTTGAAAGAAACGAGGGTCTTGAGCTTTCAGAATTTAACAGAGGCGACCTGCAATAATACAATATTGCTAAATACCCTTTTCTAAAAAGTGATAAACTGACCAAAGTGTGTGCTTTGGTCAGTTTTTTTCTTGACTTTTTATTTGATATATGTTATATATTAAGTAGGTATATGTATGAAATATTAAGTAGGTATATGTATGAAAACTATTTTTGTGGGGTGAAATGTATGATAAAAAAGATAAGTGCGGCGGCAATTGCGGTCATTATGTCAGCGAGTATGATGTTCACTACAGCTTCGGCAGACGCTTCCTATGTTCTTGATAAGGACGCAGGAGAAGACTTCGTCAATTTCATAGACGGCAAGCTGCCTGATATTTTAAAGAGTATGGACAGTGTTGCAGACGGCGATAAGACCTACTTCGACTATGGCTCATGGTTCATGGATCTGGATTATGACGGTGTGCCTGAGTTTATAATAGGCGGTGAAATGGCTGACGGCGACAGACATTATTCTATTCTTACCAAGGACGGCAAGGAGATAAAGATAGATGACACTGTTGCAAATGGACAGTATTTTCCGGGATTTATGGGCTTTGATTATATGCCTTACAGAGATCTTTATACAGGGGAGGTATCATATTTTTCAAGTAACGATAAGATAAAAACTATGACCTTTGACCCTGAAAAAGGCGTTACTGAAAAGGAGCTTTGCTCGGAAGAATACGATTTGGAAACTGACAGCATTGTTTACAAAACAGACAGCAAAGAGGTCAGCGAGAGCGAGTATTATAACTATAAGTCCACCCTCAGCAGATTTATCCCTCTTGAAGTGGAAAATACAGAGCTGACATCAGATGAAACTGCAAAGGCTGACGCTGATAAGCTTCTGGAAATGTATAACGAGTATAACTGCGTTGTCATGACGGCGGAGAACACAAAGGACGATATGATAAGCGTAATAGTCGAGGCGTTCGATCTTCTTAAAGAGATAATGGCTGACGCTCCTTATGAAATGGCTAGTGATGTTGATTGGAGCTATAACAGTTGGTTTGAGGATTTAAACTTTGACGGCGTTCCTGACTTTGTTATCGGCGGTGTTGCAGACCTCTTAGATGAAGGTACTGCTTTAAGGCTTTATGACGTTATCGGTATGGGCAATGCAGGCTTTTTGGCGGATACCAATGTGTCGAACGACCATGGCGACGGTGAGAACGGCTTCGGCTTCAAGCCTTATGTAAACAAGCAGACTGGCGAAAAAACATACCTCTCAGAGGATAGATATGCAGAGGACGGCAAGGAGCATTACGCAGTGAGAAAGCTTTTTAGCTGTCTTGGTGAATGTCTCACCGCTGATATCTGCACCGCAGAATATGACAGCAAAAAAGGCGTGACTTCATACACCATCGAGGGAAAGAAAGCCACATCAGAGGAGTTTCAGGCGTATCTTGCAAAGCTTAACAGCGACTATGATGAGCTTTCTGTAACAATAAGCACCATGGGCGAAAACAAAGTCCCTAATAATGAAGGCGCCCTTGCAGAGTCATATGACGATTATAAGCTTGGGGACGTTGTGGGCGGAGCAAGCTTTACATATGAAGAAAAGAAGAACACTTCAAATGATATTTCTAACCCTGACAAAACAGCAGGCTCTCAGGCTTCAAAGAATTATAATACCGATTCGTCAACAAATCCGTCAACAGGTGCGGCGGCAGGCGTTACAGCCGCAATAATAGCCGCTGGAGCAGGTTTGGCGATATGTGCAAAGCGTAAAAAGAAATAGTCTTTTCAGCCTAATATATGCAGAGGTGAACAGCGTTACCCATATATTGGCATATTATCTGTGTGCTGAATATTTTATCACCGTACCCTCTCGTGGTGCGGTGATTTTTTTTTGCATAAGTCGTCCTTAGTCCGCATAACTTGTACAAAGGACAAAAACTAGGAGGGCGGATATATGTTCAGAAGATTGCAGAATATTTTGTGCTGTGTGGTGATAGCAGGCTTTGCGGCAGTGTGCTGGTATGGTAAAAACAACGGTGAAGCCGTCATGACAGGTGGGGCGGTGAAAACGACCATGGATAAGCCTGTGGTGGTCATCGACCCAGGTCACGGTGGTATGGATGGAGGCTGTGTATCCGTTGACGGCACGCCTGAAAAGGGGATAAACCTTGCGGTGGCGGAAAGCCTCCGTGACGGTCTGAAGCTTCTCGGCTATGATGTTGTTTGCACCCGTGAAAGCGATATTTCTATCTATGACAAAGGCACAGAGGGGCTTGGGGAGCAGAAAAAGTCCGATATGAAAAACCGCCTTGCCATTTTCTCGAAATATTCCGAGGGCATATCAGTTTCCATACACCAAAATCAGTTTACCGACAGCCGCTACAGCGGTGCGCAGATGTTCTATTCTAAAGATAATGCTGAGGGTGAAAAGCTTGCGGGAGTGATGCAAAAGCAGTTCGTTTCCCTTTTACAGCCTGACAATACCAGAGAAACTAAGCCGGTAGGCGACGAGCTTTATCTACTTAATAATACCAAAAATCCTGCGGTTATGATAGAGTGCGGTTTTCTTTCAAACCCTGAGGAGGCTCAGAAATTGGAGAATAAGGACTATCAGCGTCAGGTGGCATTTACAGTGCTGACAGGTATCAGCGAATACAGGCTAATGCAGAAATAGTCCATTGGTGCGGCGGCAGTGAGAAAACACTGTCCGTCGTTTTTTGTTTGTAAAACGTTACATAAATTGCTTGACTTTTAAAAGGGGATATTGTATAATATAATAGTGTATTTATAACATAGTATATTTTTTAACTTTTTCCTGCCATAAATTCTGGCAGGAGAATAAATAAAGGTGGATTGAAACATGGGATTATTTGATAAAATATTCGGCAACTATTCTAAAAAAGAGCTTGCCAAGATCGAGCCTATAAAGAATAAGGTACTCGAGCTTGAAAGTAAGTATGCCGATATGTCTGACGAGGAGCTGGGCGGACAGACTGCCATTCTGAGGGGCAGGCTGGACGAGCTTTCAACTCTTGATGACGTTCTTCCTGACGCTCTTGCGGTTTGCCGTGAAGCTGCGTTCAGAGTGCTTGGCAAAAAGCCTTATCCTGTTCAGATAATCGGTGCTATCGTTCTTCATCAGGGACGTATCGCCGAAATGAAAACAGGTGAAGGTAAAACTCTCGTTGCCTGTCTGGCGGCTTATGCTAACTCCCTTACAGGAAAGGGCGTTCACGTTGTAACAGTAAACGACTATCTTGCTAAGTTCCAGTCTGAGGAAATGGGCAAGGTGTTCCACTTCCTGAACACTTCTATCGGCGTTGTGCTTACGGGCATGAACAAGGAGCAGAAGAGGGAAGCTTATAACGCTGATATTACATATGGTACAAATAACGAGTTCGGATTTGATTACCTCCGTGACAACATGGTTATCTATAAGAAAGATAAGGTTCAGAGAGAGCACGCTTTCGCTATCGTGGACGAGGTGGACTCTATCCTCATAGACGAAGCAAGAACTCCGCTTATCATTTCAGGTCAGGGCGACAAGTCAACAAAGCTTTATTCACTTGCCGACAGATTTGCAAAGACCCTGAAGCCTGTTACAGTTGTTGAAATGGACGATAAGGCAGATAACGACCTTCTGGACGGCGATTATATCATCGACGAAAAGGCTAAGACCGCAACTCTTACAAAGAGCGGTGTTAAGAAAGCAGAAAAGGCGTTCAACGTTATAAACCTTATGGACGCTGACAATATGACCCTTGCCCACCACATCAATCAGGCTATCAAGGCAAACGGCGTTATGAAAAAGGATATCGACTACGTTGTTAAGGACGGAGAAGTTCTTATCGTAGACGAGTTCACAGGCCGTATCATGCAGGGCAGACGTTTCAATGACGGCCTGCATCAGGCTATCGAAGCAAAAGAGGGCGTTGAGATAGCAAGAGAGTCAAAGACTATCGCTACTATCACATATCAGAACTACTTCCGTCTTTATGGCAAGCTGTCAGGTATGACAGGTACTGCCATTACTGAGGAGGACGAGTTCAGAGAGATCTATAAGCTTGACGTTATCGAGATACCAACAAACAAGCCTGTTATCAGAGTTGACCACCCGGACGTTGTTTTCAAAACAGAAAAGGGCAAATTCAATGCCGTTATCGAGCAGGTGATAGAGTGCCACAAAAAGGGACAGCCTGTCCTCGTTGGTACTGTTTCCGTTGAGAAGTCAGAGTATCTTTCAAGACTGCTGAAAAATAAGGGCATCAAGCATGAAGTGCTTAACGCCAAGCACCATGACCGTGAGGCTATGATAGTTGCACAGGCAGGTAAATACGGTGCTGTTACTATCGCTACCAACATGGCAGGACGTGGTACTGATATCATGCTTGGCGGTAACGCTGAGTATAAGTCCCTTGCAGACCTCCAGAAAATGGGCTATTCTGAGGAAGTCGCTGTCGAGGCAGCAGGTTTCTCAAATACTCAGGACGAAGAAGTTCTGGCTGCGAGAGCAGAGTATAAGAAGCTCTATGCAAAGTATTCAGAAGAGGTAAAGGAGCTTGCAGAAAAGGTTAGAGAAGCAGGCGGACTTTATATCATCGGTACAGAAAGACACGAGTCAAGACGTATCGACAATCAGCTGAGAGGACGTTCAGGCCGTCAGGGCGATCCGGGCGAAAGCACATTCTTCCTCTCACTTGAAGACGACCTTATGAGAATTTTCGGCGGCGAGAGAATAACAGCCATGATGGACACTCTCAAAGTTGACGAGAATACTCCTATCCAGTCAAAAATGCTCACAGGTGTTATCGAGTCCTCACAGAAGAAGATAGAGGGCAGAAACTTCAACATCAGAAAGAACGTCCTTAACTACGACGACGTTATGAACACACAGCGTGAGATAATCTATAAGCAAAGACAGCAGGTGCTTGACGGAGAGGATCTCCATGACAACATTCTCGGCATGATAAAGGAGTTTGTTGAGGATTCCGTAAATATGTATATCACTGACGAGGACGTTCAGGATAACTGGAACCTGCAGGGTCTTAAGGACAGACTTATGGGCATAATCACAGTTGAGGATGACTTCAACTATACCCCACAGGAGCTTGACGAGATAACAAAGAAGGATATCGTTGACCTCCTTGAAGACAGAGCTTTGAAGATATACGCAAAGCGTGAGGAAGACTTGGGTCAGGAGCTGCTCCATGAGATAGAGAGAGTCGTTTTGCTTAAAGTTGTCGATACAAAGTGGATGGCACATATCGACGATATGGACGAGCTGAAAAAGGGTATCGGTCTTCGTTCATACGGTCAGAAGAACCCAGTAGTCGAGTATCGTATGGAAGGTATGGATATGTTCGACGATATGGTAGCTTCTATCCGTGAAGATACTGTAAGAATGTTGTTCACCATTCAGGTAAGGAAGAACAGCGCCGCTCCAAAGAGAGAGGACGTTCTCAAGCCGGGCGAGCATCATAACATGACCGTAAGAAAGGCTAAGAAGCCGGGCAGGAACGATCTTTGCCCATGCGGAAGCGGCAAGAAGTATAAGAACTGTTGCGGTGCCGGAAATGGTGTACAGGCTGACGAAGCCGAGCAGGCAGAGAATAGCTCTGAGGAATAAAAACAATATGCAGGACGGTGAAAACAGCCGTCCTGTTTTGGATATAAGAATAATAGGAGTGTAGTGAAATGTCAACAGCATTTAAAAGCGCAGATATACTTCTGCCTAAGAACGCCGATATGTCAAAATGGGCAGTAGTTGCCTGCGACCAGTATACCTCTGAGCCTGAGTATTGGGCTGACGTGGAAAAGATAACAGAGGGTGCAAAAAGCGCACTTAACCTTATCCTGCCTGAGGTCTATCTGGAGGACGATAACGTTGATGAAAGAATAGCCGACATACATAAGAATATGGACAGCTATATCAGCGAGGGCGTTTTTGAAGAGTATAAGGACGCTATGATATACGTTGAAAGAACACAGTCTGACGGAAAGGTCAGAGCAGGCATCGTTGGCGCTATCGACCTTGAAGAGTATGACTACCGCAAAGGCTCGAAGTCTGCCGTAAGAGCAACAGAAGCCACAGTTGTGGAGAGAATACCGCCTAGAATAAAGGTAAGACGTGGCGCACCTGTTGAGCTGCCGCATATCATGATACTCGTTGACGATACAGAAAAAAGCGTTGTTGAGCCGCTTGAAGCCCACAAGGGAGAAATGAAAAAGCTCTATGACTTTGACCTTATGAAAAAGGGTGGTCATATCGCAGGCTATCTTATTGAAAAGCCTATGCAGGAAAAGATAATAGCCGCACTTGAAAAGCTTGGTGATATCGACGCTTTCAATACAAAGTATGGTCTTAAGGAAACTTCACCGCTCGTTTACGCTATGGGTGACGGCAACCATTCTCTTGCTACTGCAAAGGAATTTTACGAGGAGCAGAAGAGAGAAAACCCTGATAAGGACATGAGCAATGCTCTTTGCAGATATGCCCTTGTGGAGATAGTGAATCTCCATTCGCCTGCACTTGAATTTGAAGCTATCCATAGGATAGTTACAGACGTTGATACAAAGGCTCTTATGAGCGAAATGACAGCGGCTCTTGAGCTTTCTGAGGAAAAGGCAGAGCAGGCAATAGTTGTCTGCGACAATGGCGAGGAAAAGACTCTCTATATACATAAGCCGACTTCAAAGCTCACTGTTGGCTCATTGCAGAATTTCCTTGACAGCTATATCAAGGAAAAAGGCGGCAAGGTGGACTATATCCACGGTGCAGAGGTCATAAGAGAGCTTTCCGCAAAGGAAAATTCCATAGGCTTTATGCTCCCTGACATGGGCAAGGAAGAGCTTTTCCCTACAGTTATCGTTGACGGCGCACTGCCAAGAAAAACGTTCTCCATGGGTCATGCCGAGGATAAGAGATTTTATGTTGAGGCAAGGAAAATATTGGAATAGAAATACTAAAGAAATGTTGAAATAGAAAAATCGTAGACAATATATTTTAAAAGGAGTTTTTACGATGATAATTGAAGAAGTCAAAAAGGAACTTACAGGACATATCATTCCCTTCTGGAACAAGCTGAGAGATGATGAGAACGGTGGATTTTACGGCTTTATGAGCTATGATCTCAAGCTGGATAAGCAGGCTGATAAGGGCGTTATCCTTCACGCAAGAATACTTTGGTTCTATTCAAAAGCGTATATCACTCTGGGCGATAAGACGCTTCTTGACAACGCACGCCACGCTTACGAGTTTATCAAAAACCACTGTATCGACTATGAGTACGGCGGAGTTTATTGGATGATGAACTATAAGGGCGAGCCTGCCGACACTATGAAGCATACATACAATATAGCATTCGCTATCTATGCCCTGTCATGCTACTATAACGCAAGCGGAGATAAGGAAGCTCTGGAGCTTGCATATAAGCTTTTCCACGACATCGAGAACAACACTCTCGATGAGTACGGCTACAGAGAAGCTTTTGACAGACAGTGGAATTTGGTATCAAATGACGCTCTTTCAGAGAACGGCTTGCAGGCTGATAAGACAATGAATGCTATCCTCCACCTTATTGAAGCTTATACCGAGCTTTATAAGGCAGACCACAACGAGGAAGTTGCTAAAAGGCTTAAATTCCAGCTTGGTCAGATGAGAGATATTGTTTATACTCCTGAAACAAACGCCCTGAAAGTTTTCTTTGACACAAAGTTTGACCTTGTGGGAGATATCCATTCATTCGGTCACGATATCGAAGCAACATGGCTCATGGATCTTGCCTGTGATACCTTGGGGGACGAGGCGCTTAAAAAGCAGTTTGCTGAAATGGATCTTAAAATCTCTCATAATATCCAGAACATCGCTCTGGATAACGGCGCACTGAACAACGAGCGTGAGAATGATAAGATAGACAAGAAGCGTGTATGGTGGGTAGAGGCAGAGTCTGTTGTTGGCTTCATCAACGCTTATCAGCACAGCGGAGAAAAGAAGTTCCTTGAAAGTGCAAGAAGTGTGTGGGAGTATATCAAGGCTGAGATAATCGACAAGAGAGAAGACTCAGAGTGGTATGCCGAGGTTTCCTATGACCATAAGCCACATGATTGGAAAGAGATAGTAGGTCCATGGAAATGCCCTTATCATAACGGCAGAATGTGCATGGAGGTCATCAACAGAGGCGTGGACTTCTGATGTTCAGGTATGAAACACACCTGCATACCGCCGAGGGAAGCGCCTGTGCCTCTGCAAGCGGAGCAGAGCAGGCAAGGCGTTATAAAGCCCTAGGCTATGACGGGATCATCGTCACCGATCACTTTTTCAACGGCAACTGTGCTGTTACCAACTTCGACAGTTGGGAGGACAGAGTGAACAAGTTCTGCAAGGGCTATGAGAATGCCAAAGAAGTGGGTGACAAGATAGGTCTGAAAGTCTTTTTCGGTCTGGAGTATTCTTACTTTGGCGCAGACCTTTTGACATATGGTATCGACAAGGACTTTCTTCTTGCCAATGATAACATCAGTGATATAAGCTTTTATCAGTTTGCCGACAGAGTGCATAAAGCAGGGGGCGTGCTTGTTCACGCTCACCCTTTCCGTGAAGCAGATTGGTATATCCATGAAATAAAGCTCCTGCCGAAGTGGATAGACGGAGTTGAGGTCTATAACAGCGGAAATGGCAAGGAGATATACAACGACCGTGCGAAATGGTATGCCGAGCAGTTCAGCTTTAAGCAAACAGGCGGTACGGACAATCACCACCTGTGGGTGGAGGACAGCCGTATCAGCGGTGTTGCAACTGACGAGCCTATCAATTCCATAGAAGATTATATCACCTCGCTTAGAGAGGGCAAATTGGAGGTCATAGTGCCGCCAAAGCCTGCGGAGGGATAGATAAAAAGATAACAGGCAGTGCAAATAAGCTTTGCCTGTTTTTTTTGCGGTATCCTATCACATGAGGTAGGGACGAATAATGTTCACCCGTAGCTTCTTGACAAAGCTAGTGGTTATCAGGCAACCCAAGGTCGCCCCTACAAAAAGCGTTTGCGTATTTTGCAGAAATTGTTTGCACTCTTTGTGTATGCTAAAATATCAAAATCTATTGACAAATCCACATTAATGAGCTAAAATATAAATATTATTATTTTATATGGTGAGAAAGGAAAACCAAAATATGAAAATCAAAAGATTACTTGCGGCAGTGCTTTCCCTTGCAATGGGCGTATCAATGATGACAGCCTGTGGCAGTTCGGACAGCTCCTCAAAGGCTGAAAACGATTCTTCAGCTACAGAAAATACTCGGAAGCATACCAATGACCCTATGACAGTGACCACTGCAAAAGACCTTGTGGCTCAGATGAAAGTGGGCTGGAATCTTGGCAATACCATGGACGCCACAGGCTCAGGTCTTGACGCTGAAACCTCATGGGGAAATGTGGAAACCACAAAATTGATGATAGACCAGGTCAAGGACGCAGGCTTCAACGTGTTCAGACTTCCTGTTTCATGGGGTACTCACATGGACGAGAACTATACAGTTGACGAAGCTTGGATGAACAGAGTTCAGGAAATTGTTGATTACGGTATCGACAACGGAATGTTCGTTATCCTCAACACCCACCACGAAGAGTGGTATATGCCTAAGAAAGACCGTGCCGATAAGGATATAGAACAGCTCAAAGCCCTCTGGAAGCAGATATGCGACAGATTTCAGGGCTATGATGAGCACCTCATTTTCGAGGGCGTGAATGAACCTAGACTTAGAGGCGAGGGCAACGAGTGGATAGGCGACGCTGAGTCAAGAGAAGTCGTAAATCAGTACGCAAAGGCATTCGTTGAAACTGTCCGTGCTTCCGGTGGAAACAACCCTAACAGATGTATAATGGTAACGCCATATGCCGCATCATCAACAAAGCAGAACATGGAAGCTTTGGAAGTTCCGCAGGGCGACGATAAGATAATAGTTTCTATCCACGCTTATCTGCCATATTCATTTGCTCTCGATACCGCAGGCACAGATCAGTATACAAGTATCGACTCTTCTATCACAACACTCTTTACTGATATTGATGAAGTGTTCCTCAGCAAGGGAATACCTGTAATAATCGGTGAGTTCGGCTCTGTAAATAAGGATAATACAGAAGCAAGAGTTCAGTGTGTAAAGGATTATCTCAGCACCGCAAAGCAGTATGGCGTACCATGCTGTTGGTGGGATAACGGCACAAGAATAGGAAACGGCGAGAACTTCGGACTGCTCAACAGATCCGAGGGTGGCTGGTATTTCCCTGAAATAGTTGACGCTATCATGGAAACAGTAAATAGCTAAAAAAATTAAGGACGGAAGCGATTCCGTCCTTTTTTTGTGCGCAAATTCTATTTTTTCTGTAATGGCAAATGTCACTCGTTCCAGACAATCTGTTTATAAAACCAAAAAGGACGACACACCAAGTCGTCCTTTTTCATATCTATTCCCCTGAAAGGATCTTTTTCATTGCAATATGCGGACAGTATTCGTCCTTGTAAACATCACCATATGCCTTGTAGCCAAGCTTCTCGTAAAATTGCTGTACTCTCGTTTGAGCCGATAAGCCGACTTCCTTGTAGCCCACTTTTTCAGCCTGCTTTTCAAGGGCTTCCACTATCATTCTGCCAAGATCTCTGCCACGATATGCCTTTCTCACGCAGATACGTCCAATGTGCGCTTCACCATTTTCGTCAAACAGCCTGCCTGTTGCAATGGGATATCCTCCTGTGTAGATAACAGCATGATAAGCCTCATGGTCGATATCATCAAATTCGTTCACAAAGCCCTGCTCCTCAACGAATACCTGTTGTCTTATGAGCCTGGCGTCTGCGTTGTTTGCAAGCCCTTTTGCGATCTTTATGGTGTAATTATCCATTATATCAGCCCCCAAGACGTATCATTTCGTCGATACATTTTCTTGCAGAGGTTATCTCCTCGTCCGTCATTTTTATCTCAAAACCGCCGCCGTTGCCGATACCCTGACAGGTCTTGTAAACGTCCATAAGGGTCGTGAGCTTCATGTTAGGACAAAGTATCTTCTTTGAGAGTATGTAAAACTCCTTCTCAGGGAATCTGTACTGCAAATGCTCAGCAATGGATATCTCAGTGCCTATGATGAACTCCTTTGCGTCAGACTCAGCCGCAAAATTCATTATGCCTGAAGTCGAACCAACATAATCAGCCATTTCGCTTACAGCAGGGATACACTCAGGGTGGCAAAGCACCAGTGCATCAGGGTGAGCCTCCTTAGCCGCTATCATGTCAGCCTTTGTTACCGACGCATGAACAGGACATCCGCCCTGCAAAAGCTTTATATCCTTTTCAGGACAGGCTTTTTTTACGAATGTACCAAGATTGCAGTCAGGAATGAACAGTATCTTGTCAGCGTCCATGTTCTTTACTATCTTCACCGCAGACGAGGAAGTAACGCAAACGTCGCAAACCCTCTTGAGTGCGGCTGTGGTGTTTATGTAGCATACTACCTTTCTGTCAGGCTCCTGCGCCTTTATCATTTCTATCATCTCAGGTTCCATTTGCTCTGCCATTGGACAGCCTGCCGATGGATTTGCAAGATATACGTTCTTGTCAGGGTTGAGCATTTTTGCCGCCTCAGCCATAAAATGCACTCCGCACATAAGTATGTTTTTGTTTGAGACCTTCTGCGCCTCAACGCTTAGCTTGTATGAATCACCCGTAATATCTGCTATCTCCACTATCTCCTTAGCCTGATAGCTGTGCACAAGTATACAAATATCGTTTTCTTTCTTTAACTGAAGAATTTTTTCCTGTACGTCCTTTATCATATCCAGATCATGCCTTTCGACCTTTGAAAAGCATATCCTCCTTTCGGTGTTTCGGCGTTTGCCGAAAGATTTATACCATATTATTATAGTATGATATAGACATTTTGTCAAGGGCATTTGTACCAGAACAAGCCATGCACTTGACAAATTCATCAACAGGGTGTATAATCAACAGTGTTGACAATCAACCGCCTTGACATTTGGAGGAATAACAATGAACGATAAAACAGCCCAGCGTTTTGGAGAAGTTTTCAGACGATTTTTTGAAACAGGATATATGGACGACCTTGCAGAGCTTTTTCAGGGCGAAAGCAAAGTGATAGTCTATCTTAGCACAGCCGAGGGCATAGTCTACCCCTCAGATATAAGCCGTGACCTTATGATATCACGTCAGCGTGTGACCTCTGTTCTCAGCACAATGGAGAAAAAAGGCTTTGTTAGCCTTGTGCGTGACCCTGAGGATAAACGCCGTGTGCAGGTGAAACTGCTTCCAAATGGGGAAAAAACTATAGAGGAAAAGCGACAGCGTCTTGAAAAATATTTCACCGTGTTTGTTGACGCTTTGGGAGAAGAAAATCTTCATATGCTCCTTGACAGCTCCGAAAAAGCTGTTGAGGCGCTTGAACATACAATGAAAGGCAACTCTCAGAAAGTCTGAGGTGCGGAAAGGAAACTGCTATGAACATTTATAACGAATTTAGAAAAACGGCAATAAACCGCTATAGCAAGACCGCTCTCGTGATGATGAATGACGAGGGTGAAACAAAGGAATATACATTCGGACAAACTTTGCAGCAGGCTGATGTTTTTTGCAGCCGTCTGAAAGCCATGGGCGTTGTGGCAGGGGATAGGGTCTGCATAGCTTCCGAGGGCAGACCTGAGTGGAATATCGCATTTCTCGCCTGTGCAAAGCTAAATGCCACAGCCGTCCTTTTGGATTATTCACTTCCTGCGGCAGAGCTTGTCGCACTTGTGAAAAAGTCACAGCCTGTGTGCGTTGTCGCTTCTCAAAAGGCGGCAAAGAAGCTTGCAAGCGTGAAAAATATGCCCGTTCTCGATATCCAAAATCAGCTTGACAGACTTGACGGTTCGGGGGAAAATATACTCCGCCAAGGTGAAGTAGGCGACCCTGATATCGCAGTGATAATCTTTTCAAGTGGTACGACAAGGACAGCCTCAGGCATCATGCACACCCACAATTCACAAATAAAATCCTGCAAAATGGTCTGCGAGTGCAACGGCATAACCGATAACGAACGCTATCTCGGTATCCTGCCAAACAGCCATATCTACGGACTTTTCGCACAGGTATTAGCCCCTCTTCTCACAGGGGGAACAGTGTGCTTTATTGAGTCCCTCAGTGCGAAGGGTCTTTCCGCAGGCTTCCAAAACTTCAAGCCGACAGTTTTCCCGGGCGTGCCAAAGGTCTATGAGCTTTTGAAAACCCAGATAATGCAGCAGATCAACGGGGGCAAGGTATCTTCAGCACTTTTCAAGAAAATGTTTCCTGTTGCACTTCATCAGCGTAAGATCTACGGCATAAACAGCGGCAAAAAGATCTTCGCAAAGATACATAAAGCCTTGGGCGGTGAGCTTAGATTTCTCTGCTCCGCAGGCTCGCCGATGTCAAAGGATACATTTGATTTCTTCTACGGCACAGGCTTTAATATTGTGAACAACTACGGTGCGACCGAAACGAGCATACCAACTATCGGCACATATGGCAAGCACGTCTATGCTGACACCTGCGGCAAGCCGTACCCCGATATCAAAGTGAAGATAGACCGCAGCGGTGAGCTTCTCATAAAGTCACCTTATATGATGATAGGCTACTATGGCGACAAAAAGTCCACAGATGAAGCTTTCAATCCTGACGGCTGGTTCAAGTCAGGCGACCTTGCAAAGTTCGATAAGCATAAAAATATCGTCATTCTCGGCAGATGCAAAGAAAATATCGTCCTATCCACAGGCAAAAAAGCCGCTCCTGACGATATCGAACAGGTCTATAGGGGCATCGAGAACGTTGACGAGCTTGTGGTCTGCGGAGTGCCTGCGAAAGAGGGAAGCTATGACGAGGTGCACGCCTTTGTGGTCTGTGCTGAGGATAAGCGTGAGCAGACGGAAGAAAAGCTAAAAGAGATAAGCTCATCCGCAGGGCAGGCAATGAAACTCAGCGGCATACATTTTGTGGATTCTATACCAAGAACAGCTATCGGCAAGCCAAAGCGTTATCTGCTGAAGAAAATGGTCATGGAGGATAACCTTGACAGCCTTACAAAGCAGGCGAAAAATAGTATCGACCCGTCGGATATCCCGTCAATGGTGAGAAACGCCGTGGCAAAAATAGCACACGTTCAGCCGAATGAAGTCAAGCTCAGCACAAAATTTTTGCAGGAGTTCACCATAGACTCCCTCTCAGCTATCGAGCTTGCATTGGAGATAGAGGAGTTCAGTGGTGTGCGTGTTGACGGCTGTATGGATAAGGATATGACCGTGGGCAAGCTTATCGCCCTCGTTCAAAACCCAAACCGCATAAAGCCGCAGACTGTGAAGTCAATGCTCTATCCACTGGATAAGAAAAAGATAGACTATCGTATTTACCGCTTTTACAGAAATCTTGTGACAGCCTTCTATGAGGTCAAGGTCACCGACGAGGAAAATCTACCTGATAAGGACGGTTATATAATCTGTGCAAATCACGTTTCAAACTTCGATTTTATCTTCCTCACCCTGAATTTCAGATACGAGCGTTTTGCAAAATTCTGCTGTATGGCGAAAAAAGAGCTTTTTAACGGCAGTTTAGCCAGCCGACTTATAGTAAGAATAGGCGGTATGGTGCCTGTTGACAGAGGCGGAAGAGTAGACGAAACAATGGCGGCTCTGCGTAAAAAGCTTGGTCAGAAATGGGGTGTGCTGGTTCACCCGGAGGGTACAAGAAGCAAAACCGGTGAAATGGGCAAGTTTAAAAGCGGTGCAGCCGTCCTTGCTATCGAAGCCAATGTACCTATAGTACCAGCCTACATCAAAGGCGGACACGAGATATTCCCGCCAGACAGAAAGCTACCAAGGCTTTTCAACTGGAAGCGTCTTAGCAAATATAAGGTCAAAGTAGTGTACGGTGAGCCTATTTATCCTAATGGCGAAACCCCTGAAGAGCTTATGGCGAAAGTCCGTGATTCTGTGCTTGCCTTGAAAAACAAAGAGAACTGATTTAAAGTGAGGAGTGAGGAATGACAAATGAGGAATTAGGAATGAGGAGTGAGGAGTGAGGAGTGAGGAATGAAGGAATCGCCTGCGGCGATGATTTTTTAGTGCGAACTGCGTTCGCACAAGTTATTCACAATCGTTCTTATTAACTTACCTCTTGGAGTATCTTAAACCACAGCTATGCTAATTCCTCACTCCTCACTCCTCACTCCTCACTAAACCCTCACTCCTCATTCCTCATTCAACCTCATTCCTCACTCTTTCTGTTTGACAAGTCGCAAAATATGTAGTATAATGTATTAATACGCTGATACGGTGACGTGTTATCGTAATATTTTGTTAAGGAATGAATATTTATGACTTTTGAGGAAGTAAAAAAGGTCACGGAGATCCTGCTGGAGTTCCTGCCTAATACACTGAAGCTTTTTGCATGGACCATCGTGCTTTCAATACCTGTGGGAGTGCTTGTGACAATGCTGAAAAAATGCCGCTTCAAGCCTATCTCGTGGCTGACAAATCTCTATATACTTGTCATGCGTGGCACACCGCTCATGCTTCAGATAATCGCTATCTACTATGCAGTGCCGCTTATTATCGCAAGTGCTGCAAAGCAGGGCAAAACAGGCGGTGTATATGACGTGCTTACCAATATAAAAAACAACGAGAACTATATGTTTATCGCCCTTGTTACGGCATTTGTCCTTAACTATGCGGCGTATTTCGCAGAGATATTCAGAGGCGGTATCGAGGCTATCCCAAAGGGTCAGTACGAAGCGGCTTCAATGCTCGGCATGACAAAAATGCAGACATTTTTTAGGATAATTCTGCCGCAGGTCACAAAGCGTGTTATCCCTGCCACATCGAATGAGGTCATCGTCCTTGTAAAGGATACCTCTCTCGCAAACGTTATCGCATTCGCTGAGATAACAATGAAGGCAAAACAGCAGATGAACCTGTATAGCTCAATAACACCACTTTTTATCGCAGGCGCATTCTATTTCGTACTCAACGCTATCGTGACGGTGGCATTTGCCGTTATCGAAAAGAAATTCGACTATTATAAATAAGGAGAACTCATATGGCTATTCTTGAAGTGAAAAATATTTCCAAAAGCTTTGACAGCCTTAGGGTGCTCAAAGATATTTCTTTTAACGTTGAGGTGGGCGAGGTAGTCGCAATAATAGGTCCGTCAGGAAGCGGCAAATCAACGCTTCTGCGCTGTATAAACCAGCTTGAAAAAGCAGACGGCGGAGAGATAAACGTTGACGGCGTGAATATGTTCCACACGGAAAACGGCAAGGCGGTGTATGCACCCTCTAAGACCCTCAGGGATATCCGCCTGAAAATAGGTCTTGTGTTCCAGAATTTCAACCTTTTTCCGCACTTTTCGGTGGAGCAGAATATAATCGAGGCTCCTGTTCACGTTCTCAAACAGTCAAAGGCGGATGCTAGAGCCAACTGTGAGGAGCTTTTGAAAAAAATGGGACTCGAAGCTAAAGGCAAGTCTTATCCCTGTGAGCTTTCAGGCGGTCAGCAGCAGCGTGTATCTATCGCAAGAGCTTTGGCTTTGAAACCGCAGATACTCTTCTTTGACGAGCCGACCTCCGCACTTGACCCTGAGCTTACAGGGGAGATCTTAAAGGTAATAAAAGAGCTTGCAAAAGAGAAAATGACCATGGTCATCGTCACCCATGAAATGGCATTCGCCCGTGATGTGGCAAACCATGTTATCTTTATGGACGACGGCTATATCGTGGAGGAGGGTACTCCGGAGGAAGTTTTCGGTCAGACCCAGAACGAAAGAACAAAGCAGTTCTTGCAGAGATTCAATGACAGATAGGACTGACAATTGTTGTAAAAAGCAAAAAATGATAACGTTTTCTGTGATTAATGCACAAAAGAAGTGTGACAATATTGTTAGAAATTTCAACACTTTTTGGAATAAAAAACGTGAAAACCCCTTGATTTTAGGGAAAAAGTCTGCTATAATAAGACTAGAATTGAATGACAATTCATAAAACTATATTCATATGGAGGAGATTAACGATGAAAATTTCTAAGATTCTCGCTGGTATGTCAGCAGCAGCTATCGTAGCTTCTATGGCAATGATCCCAGCATCAGCAGCAGGCACAAAGCTCAACGTAAGCGATGACCTTCTTGCAATCGGCAGACAGTCACAGGATGACCTTTTTGCAATTTTCTTCAGAGGCGATGATTCTGAGGGCAACGTAGTTAAGGACGGTATCACTGATATCACAGCTGTTTACGGTGCATCTTTCACTATCAAGGTTGACAACAACGACTGGAACACAATCGGCGGCGGCGGATCCATCAACTTCAACGACACAAAGAACGGCTGGAACGCTAAGGATTGGGCTGGCGGCTCTTGGGTTGAAGATGATAAGCCAAAGGACACACTCTGCTACACAACAGATGAGGAAGGTACATACGTTCTTGAATACAAGGGCGATACACCTCTCTTTGACGCAGCTGACGATGAGGAAAAGGGTTATGCAGCAGTTGGTATCAACAACTGGGCAGCTGACCTCAAGGGCATCGACGTTGTAGGCGTTAAGGTTCTTGGCGCTGACGGCAATGCTATCTACGAGGCTGGTTCTAACAAGGACAAGAAGGAAGTTCAGAAGAAGCCAGTAGCTGAGGAGTCAAGCTCTGCAGCTGATTCAACAGCTTCAGGCACAGAGTCTAAGAAGGACGAGTCTAAGAAGGACGACAAGTCTTCTGCAGCAGCTACTTCAACAGCAGCTACATCTTCAAAGTCTGGCACAACAACTACAACAGCTACATCTTCTGCAGCAGCTTCTGACAACGTAGCAGCTACAGGCGCAACAGCTGGTCTTGCACTCGCTGGCGTAGCACTTGCTGGTGCAGCTATCGTTATCTCTAAGAGAAAGTAATCTCTCACAGATAACACACTTGAATAAGTGAATTTATACAGAGCTTTCTGTCATTCGGGAAGCTCTGTTTTTTGTTCGTTTGTGTAACCTGCACTAATTTGTAAACGATTTCTGTGCAAAACATATGAAATCATGCGCTTAAATTGTGCAAATAGTATATTGAAAATATGTGACAATTGTGTTATAATACAAAAGTAAATATAGGTCAGGCTATGTGTATAGCATGACAATTAAACGGAGGTTATTAAAATGAAAAAGTTTTTAGCTTGCGCTCTTGCACTTACACTTACAAGTGCTATGTTCGCTTCTTGCGGCAGCTCTGATGATTCTTCTTCATCAAAGGCTGAGGCAAAAACTACTACAACAACTACAGCTGCTACAACAACAGAGGCTACTACAACAACAGCTGCTCCTGAGTCAACAGCTGATTCAACAGCCGCTTCCGGCACAGAGTCTGAGGGTGAGGCTGCAAAGGATATTTCCGAAATGCCAGCTACTCTGAAGAACTATGAAGAGGCTTCTGTATATTTCAAGAAGGATATGGACGTTGCTTCTATCGTTGAACCTTTCGCTGAGAAGGATTACGAGAACGATGAGTCTCATGTAAACCTTTCTGTAGAAGAGGTTGCTGGTATACCAATGCTCAAGGTAGAGACTCTCGATCAGGACGATCAGGGCAACTACAAGATCCCTAAGATCAAGTTCCACATGGAGAAGTTCTTTGAGGGTCACGAGGCTGATCTTGAGAAGATCTTCACTATCAAGGCTGACGTAGTTACAAAGGCAGTTGGCGAGTTCACTGGTGACGACGGCACAAAATCACTCGTTCCTGGTAACTTCATGGGTGCATTCGTTACACAGCCTACAACAGGTGAAGGTGAAAACAGTTGGAACGACCTCTATGACTTCGGCGAGGCTGAGTGGACTTCTGAGTGGGGTTCCTATGAGCTTACAATGAGACCTGGTATCAAGGACGGCGCTACATTTGTAAACTCAACTGAACCACAGTTTGTTTCACTTATGAGATGGAGCATTCCAAACCAGGCTGATTTCTACATTGCTGACCTCAGATTTGAGGACGAGGACGGTAACGTTATCGCTTGCGCAAACTTTGGTAAATAATTCATTTCCATACATAAGAAAGGTGCAGATTTTCTCTGCACCTTTTTTTATGTGAATTTTACGCTTACCTCCCCTGATATCTCCAAGCTTTTTACCTTTCTACCATTGATTTTAGCCGAAAAATCCTGCCCTCTTATCTGTCCCGTGGCGGTGATATCTCCCTTGTCATTTTTGAGATACGTCACGCCTTTCTGCGAAATAAGCTTGTCAAGCACAGCGGCGGTCATTGTTACAGCGGAGCTTTCGGGTATGTTCCCTCGGTCAGTTTCGTAGGTCAAACCCTTGTATTCAAGTCGTGCGCTTTCTCCTGAGCAGGTTATCACCATACCGCTGACAGTTTCTGGCGCAGTTATCTCACACTCCCACATATCTGCGCCCTCACGGGTGAAGCTTGCGACGTATTCCGTGCCGTCAATGGTGAACTCAGCCGGGGTCTTGTAATCCTCTGCCAGCTTTACGGGTTTGACTTCGCTGCTTTCACCGCATGAGCATAAGCCCATTACCGCCAAAATCGTTAGAAAAAATGCCTTTGTTCTTTTCATTTTGCCCTCCATTAAAAAAGACCCTCTTCATAAGAAGAAGGTCTTTGTTTTTAGTACAGCCTAGTCGGCGTTTTCAAGGTCATACAAAAATCGTGGCAAAGCGTCAATAACATCTCTTGCAATGATTCCACGTTCAGATCTTTTGTATCCTACAAGCAGAGCCGTCGAGCCAAGTGTGAACGACCCAAGTGCCGCCGCATCGAGAGCGTTGCACCCCTGAGCCACATAGGAGGAAACAATGCCTGCAAGCATATCCCCTGAGCCACCCTTTGCAAGCGCAGTTGTACCTTCGGTGCAAAGATAAACTTTTCCACCGTCCACAGCAAAGGTATCAGCCGACTTCGCAAGCACCGTCACGCCATATTTTTCCGACAGCCTATATGCAAACCCAAGTCTGTCCGACATGACCTCGCCCACTGTCACTCCACAAAGCCTTGCAAGCTCCGCAGGGTGAGGGGTGAGGATAACTGTACTTTTCTTCTTCAACAGTACATCTATATTCGGACAAAGTGAATTTATTCCGTCAGCGTCCAAAACTATGGGTATCTCCGCATTTTTGGTAAGCTCCGCCACAAGCTTCTCAGTCTGAGCCGTGTGACCAAGCCCACAGCCTATCAGCAAACAGCTTGCCTTTTCGCACTTTTTCAGTATCGTCTCCGCATTTTCAGCCACCATAAAGCCGTCCTTGTCGGTTTTCATTGCCGAGTATGTACATTCATACATACCAGCCGACAGGGAGTTGACTACGCTTTTTGCAGTGCAAAGCTCAAAAAGCCCCACGCCTGTTCGCATTGCCGCCATTGCTGAAAGCCCTGCCGCACCTATATAGCTCTCCGAACCTGCCACGCTCACCACCTTGCCGAACGTCCCCTTGTGTCCGTCAGCAGGTCTAAAAGGCAGTGCCGCCCTTGCCTTTGTTACGTCAAAAGGCGTTATAACAGGGTATAGGGTATTCTCGCAACGCTCGTCAATACCGATATCTTTTACCAGAATTTCACCGCAAAAGTCCACCGCAGGCTGTAAATAAAGACCCAGCTTGCCACGATGAAAGGTCACTGTCACGTCAGCTTTGAACGACAGCTTGTCAGCCTGACCATTCCGTGCATTGACTCCCGACGGCAGGTCGCAGGCTATCTTCATGCCTTCACACTTTTCACAAGCTCTGAACACTGGCAGGATATTTTCACGCAGGCTTCCGTGAAAACCCGTTCCGAAAATGCAGTCCACAAGCACATCTGCACCCTCGATAAAATCCAGCGCATTTTCAGCTTTCAGCACCTCTACGCTCTTATCAAGCTTAGCATACGCTGCCGAGGAGAGGTCAGTGTCAGGCTCGCCGCAGCATATGACCACCGCAGGCTTGAGGTCTTGTTCCGCAAGTAAATTTGCCGCCACAAGTCCGTCACCGCCATTGTTTCCCTTGCCAATAAGAAGCACTATCTTTGAGGACGCAGACGAGTTGCTCGCAATGACCTCCGCAAGCTGTGCCGCCGCATTGTCCATAAGCTGAGCAAGGCTCACGCCATATTTTTCCGACTCATGCTCGCAAAATGTCATTTGCTCCACTGTCAATATCCTATCCATTTTTATCCTCCTTTTCATAAGCTATCACCACTGCCGAAGCGATATCCTTGATGTGGGAAAGAGACACCACAAAGGTCAGCCCCCTCTTTTCAGCCGCCAAAAGCGCGTTTCCTGTAAGCTCCAGATAAGGACAGCCAATCTCGTCACGCAAGCATGACACCTCGTTCAAGGCGAAGCCCTCGACCCCAGTGCCTAAAGCCTTTGCGAAGCTTTCCTTAGCCGCCCAATTCGCTGCCATGGATTCGTATGGGTTTTTCTTCTGTGAAAAAAGGGTCAGCTCCTTTTCGGAGTAAACCCTTTCACAGAAACGTCGGCTCTGACAGCTTTTTTTTATGCGTTCGATCTCAATAAGATCAGTTCCGACAAATATTTTCATTTTTATTTCCTCAGTGTTCTCGGAAGCGCAGGCTTCATAAGCTCAAGCATATCATCATCTGGTGTGAAGATAACAGTTGTAAGCCCGAGATTTTTGTGGTTGAATGTTATGTAGTAGTCTGTAAGGCTATCGTCACAAGCGCAGGCAAGGACCTGTGTTGCGCCCTCAGGTACAGAGAAATTCTCGTCAGCAATGCCGAAATCTGTCGCACTGCCGCAACGGAATGTGATAAGGCGCTTTCTTGAACGCTGAGCCGTTATCTTGTCAACGTCTATTTCTCCGTTTGTGAAAATGTATTCATACTCCACATCGAGTTTTGTTGTAAGATAATAACCGCCATAAAGTGCGGCAGCGGCAAGAAAAATGCCTATTACAGAAAACTGCGTGCCGAAAGGGAAGATAAAGCACAGTGCGGCAAGTGCCACGCTTGCTATCATAATGAAAATTTTCTGTATCTTATCGTTCTTTGTGGGAATCTTGCGAACTATCTGTTCCTTGAAGCTGTCCATTATTTGTCCTCCGTTTATTCAGTGCCGCTGAGAAGCTCTTTCATTACCCAGCCGCTTTTATCATTGTATTTTACATATACCCATATGTCTCCGTCACCATCTGTTCTCTCACCATAGCCGTTTATGGTCTTGCCGTCAGGTATCTTTTCTATTACGTCATATTTCTTTGACGGACCGTATCTGAGATTAAGATAAGAGGTGTCTGACTTTACAAGAAATGGGATAGAATCAGGGTATTTCACATCATCGCCCAAAGGGAAAAGTGCGTCCTTTTTGAACTTTGTGGTGGTGGTCTTTTTAGTCGCCTTTGTTTCGGCAGATGTTGTGGTTGTGGTGGTGGTCGTCCTCTTTGTTGCCGTTGCGATTATGTCAGGGTCGTAGCCCTCGTCAATGCTTACGTCTGGGTTTTCAAGTGTACCTGCCGTCACAGAAGTGGTGGTGGTGTAGCCCTCGTAATCCTCATCGTCCTCGTCATAATCGTCACCCATTGTGGCGGTCTTTGTGGTCTCTATAACTCTCTGGGCGGCAGTACCCGTGGTGGTCTCCGTTTCAGAGGAGCTTTCTGGAAGCATTGCTCCACATGACGCAAGCCCGAAAACCGTAGAACAAGCCAGCACAGCCGCAAGCAGTTTTGATCTCATTTTTTTATATCCTCTTTTCAGAATTTACACAATTTTATTTTAAGCCAAGAAGTCTTTCTGCGTTGCCGCCGAGAATTTTATCTTTGTTATCCTCGGAAATGTTCAAGCGCAGTATCTTTTCTTTTATAAGGTAGGAACTGTCCCAAGGGCAGTCGCTTGCAAAAAGTATCCTGTCAGCCCCATGCTTTTCAACGATAGCCTGCATAAGCTCGTCAGGACACATACTTGTGAAAGCGGTGTCAAAATAAACTTCACCGTCAACTCCTGCCAAAACGTCACGCACCTGCTCCCACATCATGTTTGCACCAAGATGTGCCAGAATGACTTTAAGCTTAGGGTGCTTTTTTATCATGTTCAGCGCCCTCTCAGGTGTGGAGTGGATAAGGTCAGGGGAAACGCAGTCATAGCCCGAATGGAATATAACAGGCAGGTCAGCTCTTTCAATGGCGTCATATATCTTGTCCATGCGCTCATCATCTATCATAAAGCCCTGATAATCAGGGTGAAGCTTTATGCCGTGAAGTCCAAGCTCCTTTATGTGGGCTATCTCCTGCTCATAGTCCTCAGCGTCAGGGTGTATTCCACCGAAGCTTATAAATCTTCCGCCGTCCTGTTGGGCGCACCAATCGTTTATAACTCTCTGCTGAGCAGGCTTTGTCGCCACTGACAGCAGCACGCCCTTGTCAATGCCCCATTCGTCAAAGCGCTGTATGGTTTCCTCCGCAGTGCCTCTTGTGAAAGGGGTTATGCCGCTTTGAGCCTGAAGCTTTTCAACAGCCTTTTCCGCTACCTTTGGATTAAAGGCGTGAACGTGAAAATCAATTACCATTTAAAACATCTCTTTCTGAAAATACTTTTCCATATGGTATTATACCACAAATTCAAGCCTCTTTCAACGAATATCGGCAATTTTCACAGTATTTTCATCTAGGGCTATTCCCAGCTTTTCCACACCTCGGGGCAGAAGCCTACTGTGGCTTTCTTGCCGTTTCTTACGATAGGTGCGGCAAAAAGCTCGGGATAGTCAAGAAGCTTTTCTATCTTTTCCTCGGTGCTTCCAAGATATTTTATGAGCATTGCCTGCTCGCCCTTTGCCTTTGGGTCGATAAGCTTGTCGATATCGCCCACAGCCGCAAGCACTGAGTTAAGCTCGCCCTTGCTAAGCCCCTTTGTAGGCAGGTCAACAGATTGGAACTTTATTCCACGCTCTTTGAAATAACGTTCAGCCTTTTTGGTGTCAAAGGACTTTGACTTGCCGAATATCTGTATGTTCATGGGATTATCTCTCCGTTTCTGCATTCAAGAATGATAGTGAAAGGACCGTCATTGAGCAGTGAAACTTTCATGTCTGCACCGAAAACGCCCTTTTCTACCTTGCCTGTAATTTTATCGTCACAAACCTTGCAGAAGTATTCATAAAGTCTGTTGGCTTCATCAGGCTTGCCTGCATAGATAAATGACGGGCGGTTGCCATGGTGACAATCTGCATAAAGGGTGAACTGTGAAACGCAAAGAATATCTCCGCCAACATCGTTTATAGAAAGATTTGTCTTGTCGTTCTCGTCAGCGAAAATGCGAAGCTTTGATATCTTGTCTGCAAGCCTGTCGCAGTCAGCCTCAGTGTCCTCCTGACCTACTCCGAAAAGTATCAGAAAGCCCTTTCCTATCTCGCCTGTGACCTTGCCCTCGACCTCAACTTTTGCACTTGTGACCCTCTGTATTACCGCTCTCATCAGCCCACCTCCACGGTGTAGCTGTAGGTATAAACAGCTTCAGGTGCAAGCTTGATAGCGTGAGGCTTGTTTTCGATATCCTCAAAAGCGTCGTCCTCGTAAACGGGCACGCTAGTCCAAGGCTCAAGGCAGATAAACTGAGCGTCAGGGTTGCCTGTGGAAGTCCATACGGCAATGCAGTCAGAATGTGGGAATGACAGCTTTACGAAGCCGCCGTCAGACTTTTTCAGGGTGACAGCCTTTGAAGCAGGGTGGTCTTTCATGATAACGTCATAGTCGAAAAGCTCTCTGGTGAGAGTGATAGTCTTTTCGCCGTCAAGGATAGTCCTCTCGCCGTTTGGGATAGGCTGAACGATATGCTCGTTTTTCTCGTACTCAACTGTGCATTTGCCACCTTGAATATCGCAGATAAAGGCAGGGTGACCGCCGAGATAGAAGTACATAGCCTTTTCATCAGTGTTTTTTACTGTGTTTGTGACGGTGACTTTTGAACCTTTTATGGAGTAGGTGACTTCAAGCTCGAAGTGGTAAGGATATTGAGCAAGTGTCACGTCATTATCTTTGAGGAGAAAGCTTACGGAATTTTTGGTGCTTCCAGCGTATGTAAATTCGCTGTCACGGGCGAAGCCATGGTTTGCAGCCATGTGATATTCCTGACCGCCAGCCTTGTAGGTGCGGTCTTTAGGGGAGCATATGAACGGGAAGAGGATAGGAGCGTAGCGTTTCCAAGCGTCACCGCATTGCCAGAGATATTCTTTGCCGTCCAGTTTGATAGAGTGAAGCTCAGCACCGAAAGTGTCGGCTGTGATAGAGAGTTTATCATTTTTTATTTCATAAAGCATAGATATGACCTCCGAGGGAAAATTTTATACCTTATTATTATAGCACATTGTTTGGGAGATGTCAAAACCAAGTGAGCAGTGAGGTTATGAGGTCGGCTGGGGCATGAGCGAAAACGTTTGAAAAAAATTAAAGGCCTGTTGAAAATTCTGCGTTGATATCAATATTTTAACAGTTAAATTTTATGACTTTGATACAGAATAACTAAAATATTTTCAATTGTTTGTGTAAGCTGACAAAACTTGTGATGACTATTGACTTTAATTTGGAGATAGTCTATAATAAAATGGTAAGATTATTTAATTGTGCAGTGCTTTTTGTTCACAGCTTCAGACTGCACTGAGGAGAAATGTTTATGAATATTAAAGAAGCAAAACAACAGATACTTAATGCAATACAAGCCTATCTCATTAAAGACGAATTTGGCGATTACCGAATTAGCATAGAACATCAGAGACCTGTGTTCCTGCTTGGCGCACCTGGTATCGGTAAGACCGCTATCATGGAGCAGATAGCTCAGGAAACTGGCGTAAACCTTGTTACCTACTCGATGTCCCACCACACAAGAGAGTCTGCCCTCGGTCTGCCTGTTATTGTACATAGAAACTACACCGGTGCTGACGTGCAGATATCCGAGTACACGATGAGTGAGATCGTGGCTACTCTTTATGACACTATCGAAGCCACTGGCATCAAAGAGGGTATTCTCTTCCTCGATGAGATCAACTGCGTTTCCGAGTCCCTTGCTCCTGCAATGCTCCAGTTTTTGCAGTATAAGGTTTTCGGACTTCATCAGGTTCCGGCAGGTTGGGTAGTTGTTACAGCAGGTAACCCGCCTGAGTTCAACAAGTCTGTTTCTGAGTTCGATATCGTTACTCTCGACCGTGTTAAGAGGGTCGAGTGTCAGCCTGATTTCGACGTTTGGAAAGAATATGCTTACTATGCAGGCGTTCACCCAGCTATCATATCATATCTTGAGCTTCACCCTGACCATTATTATATGGTAGACGCAAGCGATAAAAACAACTACCGCTTTGTTACTGCCCGTGGCTGGGAGGACCTTTCTGAAATGATGCAGCTTTATGAGGAGAGCGGTATCCTTGTTGACCACGCTCTGGCTGCTCAGTATGTACAGAACCCAGAGTTCTCAAAGGGCTTTGCGGAATATTATGACAGATTCAACTACTATCGTGAGAAATATGACGTTGACGCTATCCTCGAGGGTGGCATAACTGCTCAGAACATTGCTGACGCAAGAGCGGCAGGCACTGAGGAGGCTGTAGCTCTTATGAATCTTCTAATGGACGGCATCACATACACAATGAGAAGTTGTATCCAAATGGAGAAGATGATAAGACTTATCCATCCGAGAATGGAAGATATCCTTGTGAAGATAAACAATGGTCTTTCATGCCGTCAGATAATCAGTGAACACATTATGGACTGCAACAAGAGCCTTGACAAGGCGGTAAGAGCAAGAAACATCTCGCCGTCTAACAAGAAGATCCAGCACTGGATACTCCACAATCTTGAAGCATATCTTGATAAGTGTACGAACGAGGGAAGAGATAACAAAAACCGCTGTACTGTTATTTTGCAGAACTCCTTCAACAATCTGCTCCATGGCGCAAACAACGTTACACAGCAGTCTATGAATGGTCTGAAATATGCTTTTGACTTCCTTGAGAATGCTTATGGTGCTGACAGCAATGTTATGAAGAAGTTTATCGAGGAGCTGAAAATAAATTGCCACACCACAAACTTCATCAAGAAGTACGGCTCAGAGCAGTTCTACAGACTTGCAGGTGAGCCTGTTCAGCAGCCTACCTACAACAATCTCTATGACCTTAATCTTACTGATTGCCTTTTAGAGCAGGAATAAGCATAGATACAAAATGAATATTTACGGGCGAACACATTTTGCCATACATTGTAATAGTTGCATTGTAGGGGCGAACAGTGTTCGCCCGTTTTAGCTTTATAGGTAGTTTTCAGATACATATTTGTTAATATAAAAAGCTTGTAATTTGCGAAAAAGTGTGATATAATAACTAAGAGTGTACAAACGAGAATCAGTGAGGTTTTTACTATGGGCAAGATTTATGATTTAGGCATAGACGTAGGTTCGACCACGGTCAAGACGGTAATTCTTGACGAGGGCGAGTTTATTTATAACAAATATGAAAGACATTTTTCAAAGGTAAGGGAAACGGTGGCTGAGCAGCTGCGTGCTATCAGAGAGCTTTATCCTGAGGACAAGTTCAGGATAGCCATAACAGGCTCGGCGGGTCTTGGCATCGCTGAGGCAAGCGGTATCTCTTTCGTGCAGGAGGTCTTTTCTGCTTTTATCGCTGTAAACAAGAAGTATCCAAAGGCTGACGTTGTGGTTGAGCTTGGCGGTGAGGACGCTAAGATAATCTTCCTCACAGGGGGCGTTGAACAGCGTATGAACGGCTCTTGCGCAGGTGGCACAGGTGCTTTTATCGACCAGATGGCAGGACTTTTGGGCGTTACCCCTGACGAGATGAACGACCTTGCTCTTAAGGCTGAAAAGACTTATCCTATCGCTTCAAGATGTGGTGTTTTCGCAAAGTCTGATATTCAGCCGCTTCTTAATCAGGGCGCGAGAAAAGAGGACATATCTGCGTCTATCTTTCAGGCTGTTGTTGACCAGACAGTTTCGGGTCTGGCGCAGGGCAGAAAGATCGGCGGTCAGGTGCTTTTCCTTGGCGGTCCGCTTACATATCTCAGTGCACTGAGAAAGGCTTTCAGGACTACTTTGAACCTTGACGAGGAACACGCTATTCTTCCTGAAAATTCTTCCTGCTATATGGCTTTCGGTGCGGCACTTCATGCTGACACTCTTGCTGAGGAAATGACTATAGATGAGGCTATCGACAAGATAGTAAATGCAAAGGCTACTGACAATATCGTGGTAGGCAAGCCACTGTTTGCAAGCCGTGAGGAATATAATGCTTTCGTGGAAAGACACAAGAAGTCTGATCTTAAATATGAAGACATCAGAACTTACAGGGGCGACGCTTATCTTGGCATAGACGCAGGCTCGACAACCACAAAGCTTGTGCTTATCACACCTGACGGAAAGCTTCTTTATCAGCACTACTGCTCAAACAAGGGTCAGCCGCTGGATATAATCGCTTCAAAGCTTGAGGAGATCTACAGCCTTGCTACCCCTGAGCTTAACATAAAAGCTTCTGCGGTAACAGGCTACGGTGAGGATCTTATAAAGGCAGGTCTGGGTGTTGACTATGGTATAGTTGAAACTGTTGCGCACTATAAGGCGGCGGCTTATTTCTGTCCCGACGTTGATTTTATCATCGACATCGGCGGACAGGATATAAAGTGCTTTAAGATAAAAAACAACGCTATCGACAGCATTATGCTCAACGAGGCTTGTTCATCAGGCTGTGGCTCGTTCATTCAGACTTTTGCAGGTGCAATGGGATATGACATTGCGGAGTTTGCAAGGCTCGGTCTGTTTGCAAAAGCACCTGTGGAGCTTGGTTCGAGATGTACAGTGTTCATGAACTCATCTGTAAAGCAGGCGCAAAAGGACGGAGCTTCCGTTGAGGATATCTCTGCAGGACTTTCTTCGTCTATCATCAAGAACGCAGTTTACAAGGTAATAAGAGCAAAGTCTATTGACGAGCTTGGCAAGAATATAGTCGTTCAGGGCGGAACGTTCCTTAACGACGCTGTGCTCAGGTCATTTGAAATGGAGCTTGGCAGAAACGTTATAAGACCTGCCATTGCGGGACTTATGGGTGCGTTCGGCTGTGCGCTTTTCGCAAAAGAAAAATCTCAGGGCAGGGACGGCAAGTCAGGCGTTCTTACAAAGGCTCAGCTTGAAGAATTTGCTTACAATTCAAGAGCCGTTCAGTGCGGTGGCTGTGGTGCGCACTGTAACCTTACTATAATAAGATTTAATGACGGCAGAAGATTTACTTCCGGAAACCGCTGTGAAAAGGGTGCAGGCATAAAGATAACCGACAGAACGGAAAACATGATAGAGTATAAGTATAACAAGATACTCTCTTATGCTGACAACAAGCCTGCAAAGCCTATTGCAAAGGTAGGTCTGCCACTTGCGCTGTCTTATTATGACCTTATGCCGTTTTTCTCAACACTGCTCACAAGCCTTGGTTTTGAGGTGGTGCTGTCTGAGGAGTCAACGAGAGATACATATTATAAGGGTCAGCAAACTATTCCGTCTGATACGGTATGTTATCCTGCGAAGCTTTGTCACGGCCATATAGAGAGCCTCCTTGACAAGGGCGTGGACTTTATATTCTATCCTTGCATGAGCTACAATGCTGACGAGGGTCAGTCGGATAACCACTACAACTGTCCTGTTGTCGCTTATTATCCTGAGCTTCTTAAAGCTAACAATGACAAGCTGAATGATGATAATTTTATCATGCCTTATCTTGACATAAACATCAAAAAGCACGTTGCAAAGGCAATTGCGAGGGCACTTTCAAAGTATAACATCACTGCAAAGCAGGTGCTTGGAGTGCTTAACAAGGCTTATTCTGAGCAGGTGAGATACCATAGGGATATTGAGGCTAAGGCGCAGGAGATAATCGCTGAGGCAAGGGCAAAGGGTCAGAAAATAATCGTTCTGGCAGGCAGACCTTACCACATCGACCCTGAGATAAACCACGGAATACATAAGCTTATCGCTTCTCTTGGCTTTGCTGTTATCACTGAGGACAGCGTGGCAATGAAGGTGGATACACCTGCCCTTGACGTTCTCAATCAGTGGACTTATCATTCAAGGCTTTACAGAGCCGCAGAGTATGTATGCGAGAATGATGATATGCAGCTCGTTCAGCTTGTATCCTTCGGCTGTGGTATCGACGCTGTTACAACAGACGAGGTGAGAGCGATACTTGAAGAAAAGGGCAAGCTTTACACTCAGCTAAAGATAGACGAGATAACGAATCTCGGTGCGGCTAAGATAAGACTCAGATCTTTGGCGGCGGCACTGGAGGAAAAAGAAGCCAGCGCAAATGCTGAGAAGAAAATGGACAAGGAGGCAATGTAATGGCTGAAAAGGAGATAAAACACGCAGGCTCGGACAGAGTAAAAAGGTCTTATTTTGACAAGTCAAGATGTGAGGAATACACTATACTTATACCTGATATGCTTCCTATACACTTCAAGCTTATCATGGCGATATACAAAAAATACGGCTATAACATGGAGCTTTTGCAAAACTGCTCACGAAACGTTATAGACGAGGGACTTAAAAACACACATAATGACGCTTGCTATCCTGCGCTTCTTGTTATCGGACAGTTTATGGACGCTCTCAAAAGCGGTAAGTATGACCTTGAACATACGGCTCTGCTTATGTCGCAGACGGGCGGCGGCTGTCGTGCTTCAAACTATATCCACCTTATAAGAAAGGCGCTGTCAACGCAGTTCCCTGAAGTGCCTGTTCTGTCGCTGAATTTCAGCGGACTTGAAAAGGACGCTTCCATAGATATCACCCCTGCCATTGCAATGAAGCTTATTTATGCGGTGCTTTACGGCGATATGCTCATGCTTTTGTACAATCAGTGCAAGCCTTACGAGATAGAGAAAAATTCTACGGACGAGCTTTTGGCAAGGTGGCAGCACAGGCTTGGAAAGCTGTTTGCTACCCCGAGCAGATATATGCACACAAAGAGCATTTACAATGCTATGCTCAAAGACTTTGCGGCACTTCCAAGGACAAAGGAGAAGAAGCCTAAGGTAGGTATCGTGGGCGAGATATACGTTAAGTATTCACCTCTTGCGAACAATCACCTTAACGATTTCCTGCTGTCTGAGGGCTGTGAGCCTAACGTGCCGGGACTGTTGGACTTCGTGCTTTACTGTGCGTCGGACGCTATCAATGACGAGAAGCTTTATGACAAGAAAACCAGCCGCACTCTTATGTACGGCATTGGTTATGATGTGCTTTACAAGTTCCAGAAGCAACAGATAAAGGTCATCAACGAGCAGGGCATTTTCCAGCCGCCTCATGATTTTGAGCACCTTAGAAAGTGTGCTGACAAGTATATTAGTCAGGGCGTAAAAATGGGCGAGGGCTGGCTCATCACTGCTGAAATGGCGGCTCTTGCAGAAACAGGCACAAAGAACATAATCTGCACTCAGCCATTCGGCTGTCTGCCTAACCATATTGTTGCAAAAGGTATGTCAAGAACTATCAAGCAGGCTTATCCGGACGCAAATATAGTCGCTATCGACTATGACCCAGGTGCGACAAAGGTCAATCAGGAGAACCGTATCAAGCTTATGCTTGCTAATGCGGTCATGGATTAATAGAGAACAGAAAGATAAACCCCCCTTGGAGCGTGGCTCTGAGGGGGTTTTTGTTAGTGATAGAATTCTTTCGTTTCAAGATAGGATATTTGTTCCGGTGAAATAAAATCAAGGGCTTTTATTTCTTCTGCCACCTGTTCGGTACTGTTCTTTGTCAGCCTGACGTCAATGTCGATCACATCAATGATGCTGTTATTGTCGCTGTAAATATCGTCCGAATTACGGGTGTATAAAGTTATTGAGGCGAAGTTGCCTGCAAGGTTGCGGTGTTTCAGACAGTCAATATAATCGCTAAAGCTCTTTTCACGGCTGTCCAGAGCTTTAATGTAAATGTCTGTAAGCTGCTCAGTCTGCTCTTTAGTGAGAGTTTTTCTGCCTTCTGGGTTTTTGTAGCTTGAGGTATAGGTCATTATATCTTCGTCTGTCTGCACCCACACCCAAACGTGGTCATAGTCGGTGAGCACTGACAGGTCAGGCTTGCCAGCGAAACCGTCGCAAAGATATGAAATGAAGTTAAAGGCAAATATCATGATCATATATACAGCAAAGACTGCTATCCATTTTACGAATTTCGCTATTGTCAAGGTGCTCTTTGCAGAGAATATCCTTATAAGAAGGTAGCTCAGTAGCACCACTGGCAGCAGAACTATGTTGTCAGGATCGGAAAGAACGTAGGTCGTCACGGTCACAATGCCGAGGATAAGAACTATCTCACGAAAAGCGGTGAATACAAATGGCTTGCCTGTGGCTCTGCCGTCACGCTTTTTGTAGATGAAATACAGCAGGCATATGAGTGCTGCCGAAAGTAGCGAGCTGCCCATGAGCATTAAAACCAGTGCGTTTGAATAGCCGTTATCCATAAGATAAGCAGGAAATGCACTCCACGCAAACCACTTATCTGTAATGATTTCAATATCATCACTGCCTCGTGTTGAGAAAATGCTGATAGATGAAAGAACTATGCACCTTGGCAGTATCGCCTCACAGGCTGTTATTATCACAGCCGTGTATATGACCTCCGCAAGCCTGCCGCAGCAGACAAGACACAGTATCACAACAAGGTCAACGAACAGGCAGGTAGAAAGCTCAGTGAGAAACAGCACTGCGGCATACCTTGCAAGTATCTTCAAAGATAGATCGGTGGTTATGATAGTGGAAATAAACTGAATGATGTTCCAAAAAACTACAGGCAAGATGTGCAGCTTTACAAGTGTGCAAAGCTTTGAGAAAAAGCGTTCCTTTGCACCTGCGGGCAGTGAGTAGGCAAGGTCTGCGTGACTTTTGCTGTAGCTCTCATGGAAAAGAGCGAACACAGTGAAAACTCCGCACAGTGCGACAGCGGCAACGCCAATGTATGCAATGTCATAGCCCTGATAATAGTTCGTTATGCTTTCATTGTAGTAAGTAATAAAATTCTGTATGGACATCTGCACGATGTAATTTACAAAAAGCACCAGATTTGTGATTATAAAAAACAAACTGTTCGCTTTAAGATCACGGTTTGAGGTCTTACTTATCCTCTTCGCTGCTGACAGCATATCCACGCACCTCCATTTCGTAAATGAAAATCTCTTCAAGGGTCAGAGGGACAAGCTCCAAAACGGCAGGGGAGAGAGCAGAAAGCTTTGCGGTGATATCCGCTTTTTCACCCTTTGCCACAACGGTGGAAATTCTTCCGAGTTTTTTGAAACTGAGCACTTCGACGCCTGCGTTTTCTATGGCGGAGCGGTCAAGCTCGCCCTCAGGCAAGGCTATCTGCACCTTTTCAAAGCCCTCTCTTACATCATCAATATCCTTGGCGAAAATGACCTCGCCTTTGTGCAGGAGCATTGCTTTGTCGCAAAGCTCGCCTATCTCGGTGATGTTGTGGGAGGACACCACAAGGGTCGCACCACGGTCGAAAATATCGTCAACTATCATTGTACGGATAAGCTTTCGCATGGCAGGGTCAAGGCCGTCAAAAGCCTCGTCAAGGAGGATATACTTTGTTCGGCAGGCAAGTGCAGCCGCAACGATAGCCTGCCTTTTCATGCCCTTTGAAAACTGGGACAGAGGTTTCTTCCGTGGCAGGTCAAGTTTTGAGATAAGGTCATCGAACACCTTGTCGTCAAAGGTCGGGTAGCTGCTTTGGTAAAAGCTTTTCAGGTCATTCACTGTCAGTCTTGAAAACTGCACCGTTTCGTCGCTCACAAAGAAGATGTTCTCTTTAGCCTGCGGCCGGTCATAGACCTCTGTTTTGTCAATGGTGACGCTGCCGCTGTCGGGGCGGTAGATCCCGCTTATAACACGCAGTAGGGTGGATTTGCCTGCTCCGTTCGAGCCTACAAAGCCGTATATGCAGCCCTCGGGGATATCCAGGGTGACGGCTTTCAGTGCCTCGTGATCTTCGTCTGCGTTTTTGAATGTAAGTGACAGGTCTTTTATTTCTATCATTCTTTGTCACTCCTTTCTTTCTGTTCCTCCGCCAGTTCTTCAAGGACGGAGGTAAGCGATCCAAGGCTTATGCCTGCCTGCATTGCGGCGGCGGCATGGAGCTTAAATTCTTCCAGTAATTTTTTCTCTATAGAGCCTTTCTGCTTTGCCACAAAGCAGCCTTTTCCTGCCACGGAATAGATTATTTCGTCATGCTCAAGTCTGCTATAGGCTTTGGCGACTGTGTTTGGATTCAGACCAAGTTCCTTTGCCAACATTCTTGAGCTTGGTAGCTTATCGTTTTCTTTCAGCACGCCTTTTGATATAAGGCTTGAGAACTGGCTGCATATCTGTTCGTAGATAGGTGCTCTTCCTGTAAGATCAAGCGTTATCACCTTGAATACCTCCTTTCGTTGGGGCGTATCTCTATATTCCCCTCAGTTTGTTGCAAAAGTGTCAAATCAACGGGCGAACACTGTTCGCCCCTACATACAAACAGCGTATTTACGTCAATTGTACCGCTTGTTTGAACCTTTTTCAACTCTCTCAGGGGTGTATCTCTATGCCCCATTGTCTTGTTGTTTCTTTTCATTTGTCCTGTACAGAATGTGTACTAACTGTATTATCTGTTGTAGTACACTTAGAGTATACAGCCATACACTTCATTTGTCAAGTCGTATTATGATTTTTCGGCGAATTTTACAAATGGGCAGAAGCTTCATAAGGAGAAGTATATAAAAGTTGGGTGTAAAATGACGAGAAATATTATTAAAATGTAAAAAATGTGTTTAAAGGGCTTTGGGGCTATTGACAGGGATGAAAAATAGTGCTATACTTTAATACATAAAAGCTTAAAAGCATAAAACCTTTAAAGCAATGAATTTATATAGACATGGTAAGGGTCTTTTTTTGGAAAGGAAGTAATCACAATGGCAAATCAGGCAAAGACAATAAATCAGAAAGGTGACCTTATGTCATATCGTCCTGATATAAAGCTTCTGGACGCAACTATCCGTGACGGAGGACTTGTAAATAATTTTGGATTTTCAGACGAGTTTGTAAAAGAACTCTATAAAACTAACATAAAATCAGGCGTTGAATACATGGAGTTCGGTTACAAGGCTTCCAAGGAGCTTTTTGACGTCAATGGGTTCGGTAAGTGGAAGTTCTGTGATGAGGAGGATATCAGAGCTATCGTGGGCGAAAATGACAGCCCTCTGAAGCTTTCTGTTATGGCTGACGTTGGCAGATGTGATTTCAAGAAAGATATCCTGCCAAAGAGCGAGAGCGTTATCGACATGATAAGGATCGCAACATATACTCATCAGATGCCCGGTGCGCTGGAGATGATAAATTACTGTCACGACATGGGCTATGAAACAACTATCAACATCATGGCTGTTTCTGCAAGCCGTGAGGACGATATCGCACAGGCGCTTGACCTTGTGGCAAAAAGCCCTGTTGACGTTATCTATCTTGTTGACAGCTACGGTTCACTTTTTCCAGAGCAGGTGAGAAGACTTACTGCGCAGTATTGCGAGGTGGCTGAGGCTAGCGGTAAAAAAGTTGGCGTTCATATGCACAACAATCAGCAGCTTGCTTTCGCAAACACCATAGAGAGCATTTCTCACGGCGCAAGCTTTGCTGACGCTACAATGAGCGGAATGGGCAGAGGTGCAGGAAACTGCTTCATGGAGCAGATGCTCAGCTTCCTGAGAAACCCTAACTACAAGCTTACTCCTACACTGAAATTTGTTGAAAAGTACGTTGCTGAGGAGAGGGCAAAGGGTTCACAGTGGGGCTATGACGTGCCTTATATGCTCACAGGTGCGCTCAACCGCCACCCTCGTGCGGCTATCGCTTTCCTGAAAGACAACAGAACAGATTACAACGAATTGTATATGGATCTTCTTAACGAGTTGTCATAAAACAATGTCATAAAATCATTCTTCATATAAACGGCGTTTCCATAGTGATGTGGGACGTCGTTTTTGTGTTGCATAATTTTTTATCATATGTTATAATTATTTTGCGTTTTCATAAAACCTTTTGGCGGACATCTCGTCATTATAGGTGAAAGGACTTTCAATGAAGTATATTGTGTAGGGGGGCGGAAAATGGAGGACAGCAAGATAATCGAGCTTTATGAAAGCAGAGATCAGCAGGCTATTTCACAATCGGATATAAAATACGGCGGATACTGTTATTCTGTGGGCTACAATATTCTTGGAGTCAGGGAGGACACGGAGGAGTGCGTGAACGAAACTTGGCTCAGGGCATGGAACTCCATTCCGCCACAGAAACCCAGAATGCTGTCGGCATTTTTCGGGCGGATAACAAGAAATATCGCATTTGACAGATATCGTGCGTCAAAGGCCGCAAAGCGTGGAAAAGGTGAGATAGCGGCGGTCCTGGAGGAGCTTGACGAGTGCATACCTGACAATGACACCACCGAGAGTCTTTGCGACGGCAGACATCTTGAGGGGCTTATAAACGAATTTCTTGGTGAGTTGCAGGAGAGAGACAGAAATATATTTCTCCAGCGATATTGGTTTGCAGTACCTATAAAAGAGATATCAAAAAAGTATGCTATGAACCTGAACACAGTTAAGGCGAGCCTTTTCAGAAGCAGAAATAAGTTAAAGGCTTTGCTTGAAAAGGAGGGAGTTCTTTTATGAAAACAACAGGAGAGGATATTTTCAAGGCTTTGGAAAATGCTGACGAGCATTTTATCGAGGAGTGTCGGCAGAGCGGAAGCGGAGTAAAGATAAAAACAGTGTGGACAAAGTGGGCGGCTGTGGCGGCTTGCGGTGTTATCGCTGCGGCGACGGGTGTTATGATGTTTGCAGGCAGGTCGGACAAAGATATAAAGGCAAAGGCTGCGGCTGACCAGCAGATGGCAGACGAGGAAGCAACAGTGTCATATAGAGTTCCTTGGGACGAATATGCAATGAATGCAAAATATGAGACGTTTGAATATAACGATGTGGAATATGTTTCAATGGGACATGTTGATAAGTCTTTTCTTGACAGCAAGCTCACCACCATGACTCTTGAAACGGAAAACTATGAGACAAACAAAAAGGAAACAACAAAAGCGGATATTTATTCAATAAAGGACCTGTCACCAAGCGTTTATCTGGCGGTGGTCTTTGATGACGGCTCTGTGGCGTGGTATGATGATTGGAAATACTCACCTGATTGCAAAACCGATATGACCCTTGATGACATAATAAATGACGTAAGTCTTGAAAAAACGGCTCATGTGGACTATGCTTACAATGACGCAGGAATGGGCAGGCTCAGAAAGTATACTAATACTGACATCTCAAAGCTGCTTGACTTGTTAAAGGACGATAATGGTTCATACAATGCGGTCTATGAGGGCGACGCTTATGAGAGCGACCCTGATATTAATTTGTCGGTAACAAATGATGATGAATATTACATTGAGGGCGGAATAACAATAAGCTTCTATGTAGAAAGACTTGACGTCAACGGTACGGCTTATTTTACTGCTAACGGAGATCTGTATGTTCAGCTTTTTGCAGGAGATATATTAAAATTTGATATAGGCGGTGAAAAGGCAGAAAAGCTTGAAAACTGGCTCAATGAAAACTGCGAATACACTGACGTAAAGAAAAACGCTGAGGTCGCTGACGATGTTGACCCTAGTGAGAAAGCTGTGACTTCTGTTGCCAAGGACGATTCTGATATGGCTGACGAAGTTGATATTGGATATATCGACTATTTTGAGGACGTTGGGGACAATACCTTTACAACAAAGGACGGCAGGCTCACGGCGAAATACTCCTATGAGGTAAGCGGAGGCGAGTTCATAAGCCATATTACCTACACAAACAACTGGGACAAGGACATGGTGCTTGACTTCACGACTGACCAGTATATCACCACAGAGGACAGTAAGGGCAATTCCACGAGCTATGGCGAAAATGGCGACAGAAACACCATGAACACTTTGCTCAAAGCCGGAGAGAGCTACACGTATGACTATAAGACGGATATTGGTGCCGACTATGTGAAAGGCACAGCAAAGATAACGCTTATCGCAAACACTGCAAGCGATAAAAACTGCAATGGAGTAAACTATGTGACGCTAAAAGATATAGAGATAGATTTTCAGTAATGAAATAGTTTAATGTATAGTGGAGAACTGAATTTTTTCGATAAAAAGATAAAAGCCTGTCGTATCGGACTGATACGGCAGGCTTGATTTTATTTGTGCTTGTAGACCACACGCTCTTTTACGTCTATCTGCTTGTAGGATATTTTGAAGCCTATCCATGTTGAGAAAGGATAAAGCAGAGGGAATATTGCAGTCATAATAAATACGAACGGCGACATATCTTTCACGTCGGCAGAGTGGGCAGCCCAATCTATAAGAGGATAGAAGCAGGCATCGAGAAGCTTATAGGCAGGCATGAAATTGAACGAACCGCTGAATTTTGATATCATCAGCAGTATCATTGTGATGTAGCATGGTATGCTTGCAATAAGACCAAGAGTGAAGCCATAGTTAGGGCAATCCTTTTCACCGTGGAATGTGACTTTATTTCTGGCTTCCTCGCCCTGCTTAAGACCAAAGTCAGCCATAAGGCAGACCACTGTGAGAAGTCCTGTAAGACCGAAAATTATATTTGCCAATGCACCGAAAGGCTTTGCAACTGCGATAAAAAAGAGAAATACGAAAATTCCGAAGAACTCTGTTTCCACCCATTTCAGCAGTGCGGTGAGTATAGCTTTTTGTTTGTTGTATTTTTCCATTTTAATACTCCCGATAAAAATAGTATAAGATGATTATACCACGTTATCGTGATATTTTCAACTGTTATGCAGATTTTTCATCTGATAATCACAAAAGCTTCGGGCAGGATAATAACATAAAAAGGAGAGTGATAGCCATGAAAAAGCATGACAAGAGCCGTTTCCCGCAGGCGACAGACGGCACAAAGGTATACAAGCCCCATGACGTTATCTCGGCAGGTCAGGAATATGTTGTGACGGATAATTACACTGCGCCAAACGGCAGAGTATACAATCGTCAGGAGCAGAATGCAGGCTGGGCGAGAAAATGGGTAGACGAGAACGAAAAGTAGCCGTTGAAAAACCTCCGCAGGTGTGATATAATTACAGTATATCATGATCTGCGGGGGGTATTTTTATGAAAAAGACAGCATTGGTAACAGGTGGCTCCGGTGGGATAGGTTCGGAGATATGCAGGGCGCTTGCTGAGGACGGTTGGCAGGTGGCTGTATGCTACAAGAATGGCAGAGCGGCGGCGGAAGCTTTGGTATCTGAGCTTAAAGAGCGTGGCTTATGTGCAGAGGTTTTTTACTGCGACATTGGTGACAAGGATAGTATAGATAAATGCGTGGCGGAAGTCAGGGACAGTTTTGGTATGGTGACGCTTCTTGTAAACAACGCAGGCACAGCGGATATAGAGCTTTTCACTGACATGACTGACGAGAAGCTATGGGAGATGATGAACGTGAATCTGCTTGGCGCAATGCGTATGAGCAGGGCGGTGCTTCCTGAGATGATAAGGGAACACAGTGGAAATGTGATAAATATAACCTCCGTATGGGGCGAAAAGGGTGCTTCCTGCGAGGTTGCGTACTCGGCGGCAAAGGCTGGGCTTATAGGATTTACGAAGGCTTTGGCGAGGGAAGTTGCTATAAGCGGTATAAGGGTGAACTGCGTATCCTGCGGAATGATAGACACGAAAATGAACGGCGAGCTGACGGAGGAAGATGTTCGTGTGATAGTTGATGATATACCGGCAGGCAGGATAGGCAAGCCGAGAGATGTGGCGAATGTTGTGCGTTTTCTCAGTGGAGAGGGAGCAGATTACATTCACGGGCAGGTCGTCAGAGTTGACGGGTGCTGGATATAGGTCACTGGCCGTGACGGGCATTTTACGCTGCAATTTGTGAAATGATGTAATTTTGCACCGCTTTTTTGAAATGTGTAGGGGAGCGATGCAATTTCTGCTTTGCAGAAATGCGACAGGCCGATATTTCTCGCCCGTTGAATTGTTGAAAAATATCACACAATGTCACCACAAAATAATTTGGCATCAAGGATATGGCAACCACAGCATTGCTCCTCCGAGCGGGCTGTCGAGGGCGCCAGCCCCTACAATTCTGAATTTCTACAAGTTCTGAGAACGGGCAAGTTTGTTGTGTCGCAAAATCGCTACGCTCGTTGCTTTATTTTTACCTCATGCTTGTGTACAACTTTGGTCTGCTATGCTAATTCCTAATTCCTAATTCCTAATTCCTCATTCCTCACTCCTCACTCCTCACTCCTCATTCCTCATTAAGCGTGTATACTCTCCACACACATCTGCATATACTAAGTTAAAACATTTCTCCCCATCAGGACAAGGAGGTCAGTATATGGATTATCTTATGCTTGTGGATAAATTCAATCCCATAGATATGGGATTTTACGATCGTGTGGAGTTGACAGAGGTGAACGGCAAGTTTATGGAATCTCAGGCAGGAAACAGGCTCAGGCTTCTGCTCAAAAAGGCGGAAGCTGACGGCATAAAGCTGAAAATTATTTCTGCCTATCGCTCTTTTGAATATCAGCAGATGCTTTGGGAGCGTGAAGTATCTCACGAAATGTGGGGCGGTCTGAGTTATGAAAAGGCTGTGGAAAAGGTGGGCAGAACTCTCGCTCTTCCCGGGTCAAGCGAACACAACACCGGGCTTGCTGTGGATCTCGGCAGAGAGGGTGACAATGATGTGAGCGAGGATTTTTACAAGACGCCTGAATCACGGTGGCTTTGTGCAAATGCCGCAGATTTCGGCTTTATCCTCCGCTATCCTCGCCTTAAAGAGCAGATGACCGGCATTGATTTTGAGCCGTGGCATTATCGTTATGTGGGCGTTGAAGCCGCTCGTATCATTGCCGCAGGCGGGCTTTGCCTTGAGGAATTTCTGCACTTTTACTCGGAAAAATATATCTGAAAATCCTGTGAAAATAATTGACAGAAAGAGCATTGTGTAGTATAATTATAACAAAGCTATGAGCGATAGCCGCAAGTTTTTGTATGCTATTGCGAAAGAAAGGAAGTTTTGTTATGTCAAACTATTCAAGAAAAAAGTCGTTCTGGACTTTAATGGGTGCGATGATACTTGTTGTTGCGTCAACTGCGCTTTTTGTATACAAATATTTTGAGGATAAGGAGCATGCCGAAAAGTGGAAAGACTATGACGAGTGCGGTATACAGTAAATAACAGACAGCTTTAAAGGCACTGCTTTTTGTGAGCAGTGCCTTTGTATATCAACACAATTCATTGATGTAAAGTTTATCAAAATCGCTGAAAAAGCGTGCTTGCACTTGAAATGCGGTTTGAAATGTGATATAATAGTCGTAATGACCTGATGACAAACTTGTTCTAGGGAGGGACGTTATAATGCAGATAAGAGAATCAGCTGAAAATTATCTCGAAACGATACTTATTCTCAGCCAGCGCAAGGGCAAAGGCGAGGTAAGAAGCATAGATATAGTAAACGAACTTGAGTTTTCAAAGCCGAGCGTAAGTGTGGCAATGAAAAATCTCCGTGAGAACGGCTATATAACTGTCGACAAGGACGGTTATATTCGTTTGACAGACAAGGGCTTGGAGATAGCCGAGAAAATGTATGAGCGTCATACGTTGCTTTCACAGTGGCTCATAAAGCTTGGTGTTGACGAGAAAGTTGCTGTAGAGGACGCTTGCCGTATGGAACACGTTATCAGTGCGGAGTCCTTTGCGGCTATCAAAAAGCACACAGGTATGGCTTGATAAGATGATAATTGCCGTGGGTCTTCCTGCGGCATTTTTTATTGCAAACAAAAAGGGAGAACAGCTTTGTGCCGTTCTCCTTTTTGTTATTTGAATTTGTCTTTGAGCTTGTCAAAGAATGTTTTGCGCTTTGCGTAGTTCTTTTCACCGAGGGACTTTTCGTAGTCACGGAGCTTTTCTTTCTGCTCTTTGGTCAGATTGCGTGGAACTTCAACTGTAACACGAACGTAGTGGTCGCCGTGGTCGTTTCTGTTCACCTTCTTTATGCCCTTGCCTCTCAGGCGGAACACTGTGCCTGTCTGTGTACCCTCTGGCACTGTGTATTTTACCTTGCCGTCAACTGTAGGAACTGTTATCTCGTCACCGAGAGTAGCCTGTGCATAAGTAAGCGGTATCTCTGTCCACACGTCATAGCCGTCACGCTCGAAAATAGGGTCAGGTCGAACTGTAATGTTGATGTGCAGGTCGCCGTTAGGACCTCCGTTTATACCGCAGTTGCCCTCACCGCCTACTCTAAGTGTCTGACCATCGTCGATGCCGGCAGGAACGTTTATCTCCTTCTCAGATACCTTCTTTACTCTGCCCTGACCATTGCAGGTATGGCAAGGGTTGTCGATTATCTGACCCTTACCGCCGCAGCGACTGCAAGTCGTGGTCTGAGCGATGTTTCCGAAAGGCGTTCTCTGTGTTATCCTTACTGTACCGGTGCCGTGGCAGTCAGGACAGGTCTTAGGCGAAGAACCTGCGGCTGCGCCTGTGCCGTGACAGTCAGGACATTTTTCGGCTCTGTTTATGCGAATTTTCACGGTCTTGCCCTTGCAGGCTTCCATGAAGTCAAGAACAACGTTCGCTCTTATATCCTCGCCACGTCTTGGTGCGTTAGGGTTAGCAGAACGTCCGCCACCGAAGCCACCGCCAAATCCACCGAAAATGGAATCGAAAATATCGCCCATATCGCCAAATCCGCCGAAGCCTCCTGCACCTGCTCCACCGCCTGCACCGTAGTTCGGGTCAACTCCTGCATGACCGAACTGGTCATATCTTGCTCTTTTATCTTTATCTGAAAGCACTTCATAAGCTTCATTTACTTCCTTGAACTTCTCCTCGCACTCTTTGTCGCCGGGGTGAAGGTCAGGGTGATACTGCTTTGCAAGCTTACGGAATGCCTTTTTTAATTCATCGTCTGTGGCAGTTTTAGAAACGCCAAGCACTTCATAGTAATCTCTTTTTTCAGCCATATAAACGCCCATGCTCTGTAAGCTGCAGATCGTGAAAGTCTTGGGGCATGGGCTTGCCTCCTTTTTGTAAGTATAGTCCTTTCACGCTTTTCACACAGCCTTTTAATGCGGCAATAGCCCCTGCTCGAAAAATCGGAGCAGAGGCAGCCGTTATGATTTATTCTGCGTCAGTAAATTCAGCGTCTATAACGTCGTCGCCGCCGTTGTTTGAAGCGCCGCCGTTGCTGCCGCCAGTTGCTCCGCCCATGTTGTTAGGGTCAAAGCCTGCGGCACCGCCTGCTGCCTGCTGTGCCTGTGCAGCCTGCTGATATACCTTAGTTGCAACGCCCTGGAATGTTTCCTCAAGCTCCTTGTGCTTAGCCTTGATAGCCTCGATATCAGTACCCTTGAGGGCTTCCTTAAGAGCGTCTATCTTAGCCTGACAAGCTGACTTGTCAGCAGCGTCTACCTTGTCGCCGAACTCGCCCAGTGACTTTTCAGCCTGGAAGCAAAGCTGGTCAGCAGCGTTTCTTGCGTCAACGTCCTCTTTCTTCTTAGCGTCCTCTGCTGCGAATGCCTCAGCTTCCTTGACAGCCTTATCTATATCGTCCTTAGACATATTTGTTGAAGAAGTGATCGTGATGTTCTGCTCCTTGCCTGTGCCAAGATCCTTAGCGGAAACGTGTACGATACCGTTAGCATCGATATCGAATGTTACCTCGATCTGTGGAACACCTCTTGGAGCAGGAGCGATTCCGTCAAGTCTGAACATACCGAGCTGTTTGTTGTCCTTAGCGAACTCACGCTCACCCTGAAGTACGTTGATATCAACGGCTGACTGATTATCAGCGGCAGTTGAGAATATCTGTGACTTCTTTGTAGGTATAGTTGTGTTTCTCTCGATGATCTTTGTGCAGATACCGCCCATTGTTTCAAGACCAAGTGACAGTGGAGTTACATCGAGGAGGAGCAGACCGTCCTTAACGTCGCCTGCAAGTACACCGCCCTGATATGCAGCGCCAAGTGCTACGCACTCATCTGGGTTGATGCCCTTGAATGGCTCTTTGCCAAGGAATTTCTTAACAGCTTCCTGAACGGCTGGTATTCTTGAAGAACCGCCGACCATAAGAACCTTCTGGAGGTCGTTAGCTGACAGACCTGAGTCTGAAAGTGCCTGACGAACTGGTCCCATTGTTGACTCAACAAGGTCTGCTGTCATTTCGTTGAACTTAGCCTGTGTAAGTGTCATTTCAAGATGCTTTGGACCTGTAGCGTCTGCTGTGATGAATGGGAGAGAGATAGTTGATGAAGCAGTAGAAGAAAGCTCTATCTTAGCCTTTTCAGCAGCTTCCTTGAGTCTCTGCATTGCCATTTTATCACCTGAGAGGTCAACGCCCTCTGTCTTCTTGAACTCTGCGATCATCCAGTCGATAATTCTCTGGTCGAAGTCGTCGCCGCCCAGGTGGTTGTTACCTGCTGTAGCAAGAACTTCTGTAACACCGTCGCCCATTTCGATGATAGATACATCGAATGTACCGCCGCCAAGGTCATAAACCATGACCTTCTGATCCTCTTCTTTATCAATACCATAAGAAAGTGCAGCGGCTGTTGGCTCGTTGATGATTCTCTTTACTGTCAGACCTGCGATCTGACCTGCGTCCTTAGTAGCCTGTCTTTGTGCGTCTGTGAAGTAAGCAGGAACTGTAATAACAGCCTCTGTTACCTTTTCACCCAGATAAGCTTCTGCGTCAGCTTTCAGCTTCTGGAGTATCATAGCTGAAATTTCCTGTGGAGTGTAATCCTTGCCACCCATGTGAGCCTTGTAGTCAGAGCCCATATGTCTCTTGATAGAAATTACAGTGTTGTCATAGTTTGTAACAGCCTGTCTTTTTGCTACCTGACCGATAAGTCTGTCGCCGTTCTTTGAAACGCCAACTACTGACGGAGTTGTTCTTGCACCCTCGCTGTTAGGGATAACAACGGCTTCGCCGCCCTCCATAACTGCTACACAAGAGTTTGTTGTACCTAAATCTATACCGATGATTTTGCTCATAAGATCAAGTCCTTTCAAAATTTACTTAATTTATATCAAGACCTTTAGTCCCGATGTCTTTGTTTATGGGTTTGCTACTATTACCATTGCGTGTCTTATTACCTTGCCGCCTATGGTGTAGCCGTTTTGAAGCACCTGCGCCACAATATTTTCACCGAGGTCAGGGTCGTCAACTGTGCTGACAGCCGTTGCAACGTTCGGGTCAAATTCCTTGCCCGCAAGCTCCATAACCTCGACGTTGAGCTTTTTCAGAGCGTCGCTGAACTGATTGAAGATCATTTCAACACCCTGTTTATAAACTGCGTCCTGAGTTTCTGTGCCTAACGCTCTTTCAAAGTTGTCAAACACCGGCAGGAAGCCGTTTATCACATTTCCCTTTGCTGTGTCTGTAAGCTCCAGTCTTTCCTTTGCGCTTCTTTTTCTGAAGTTATCATACTCAGCCATAAGTCTGAGGTACTTATCATTTGCTTCGGCAAGCTCTTTTTTCAGCTTTTCTGTTTCGCTCTCCTCCGCCTTTTTCTCTGTATCCTCAGTGGCATTTTCTGCGGTATCCGCCGCTTCTTTCACTTCTTCGCTTTCAGCAGAGGTGTTTTCCTCTTTTTCAAGCTCGGTGTCCTTTTCAGTTTCCTTACTCAATTTACGCCGCCTGCCTTTCTTTTTATTCATTGCCGTCATCTTCTTTGTTTTGCTCTTGTGGCTTTTCGGATATCATTTCTGATATCTTTCCCGTGAAATACTCGAGATATGGGATGAACTTCGCATAGTCGAGCCTCATAGGACCTATAAGCCCCAGCGCACCTGCTGTTTTGCCGTCCTTTGAGAACGGAGCTGTTATAATAGAGGAGTTGTGGATAACAAACCCGTCACGCTCAGGGGAGAACATAACGTGAAGCCCTGAGAACGTATCGTCAATAAATCCTTTAAGCTCCTTCTGATTATCGAGAAAGCTTATTATCTCATTTTGGTTGAAATCCTTGCAGGTGAGAAGATTACTCTGACCTTTGATAGATACGCTGCTCATTTCCTTTGTCATCTTCATGATCTCGGAAACAAGCGGTGAAAGGGTCATCATGTACGTTCCCATTGCTTCTGTGAGCTTTTCAAGATAAGCGTCCGAAAGACTGTCGATAGGCACGCCGTTGAGATTTTCCTTTACGAAGTTATCAAAAAACTCAAGCTGATCCTGACTGAGGTCGAACTCCAATCGGCAAACCTTATTCTTAATAGAGCCGTTGGACGTTATCATCAAAATAACGTACATTCTCTTTCCTGTAGGTATTACCTCTACCTTTGAGATAAGCGAGAACTTTGGCGTTGCGTTTGCGACCACTGCCGCACATTTCGTAAGATCCGCCAATGCCATTGAAGCCTTGTTCACAAGGTCTTCCTCTGTGACATATTCCTGCGGTATCATTGAATCCAGCATCTTCTTTTCATTTGCTGTAAGCTGGTTTTGCTCCATAAGCTGGTCAACATAAAGCCTGTAGCCCTTATATGTTGGTATTCTGCCTGCGGAGGTGTGTGGCTGTTCGAGATAGCCTTGCTTCTCAAGCTCTGCCATTTCATTTCTTATGGTCGCTGAGGACGCTTTGACGTGAGCCATTATCGCCTTTGAGCCTACAGGCTCGCCTGTTACGATATATTCATTGACTACCGCTGAAAGTATTTTCAGCTTGCGGTCGTCCATTTGCTCACCACCCGTTCTTCTTGTTAGCACTTATTGCATTTAAGTGTTAGCACTCTTTCTTCTCGAGTGCTAAGTATAGTTTATACCCTTTTGACGATTTTGTCAAGGGGTTTAAGACTATTTTTCTCACAAATTTCAAAATTATTTGAACTTCTTTTCCGTCATATTGCACAACGCTTTGCTGAAAATGCAAAAAGCGGGCAGACCGCAGTGGTCTGTCCGCCCGATGTTGGAAAAAGATCAGATAAAATTATTCTTTTGTATAAGCAGAAAGATCAGGAACAGCAAGCAGGCTGTCGTCCGCTTCGCCTATGGAATCTACAGTGAAATAAACTGCATTTGATTCGTCAGCACCCTCTGGGAGCAGAACTATCTGCTGAAGGTCATATGTAGCGCCGTCAAAACTGTAAACTATCTGACCCTCAGCACCTGCAACGGCACTGTCGAGCTTATAGTATTCGTGAACAACATTTGTGCTTGCGTCAACATATGCGTGGTCGAAATCGAGAGCCGCACCGAAGAGAATGTCAGAGTCCTTCCAAGCGTTCTCGTCAGCTTCATTTACCGAGTAAGTAGTTGTTGCCTCAGAAACGTTATACTTCTTGCCGTCGCCTGGGTAAACAGCATATGACTTCATGCCCTGTATGGTGCTTGACTCGTAAGCCTTGCCATCCTTTACGCAGATAGTATATTTTGTTCCGCTGTTTGACATCTGCCCCTCAAGCGTAACGAGGTAGCCGTCTGCATATTTCTCTTTGAGCTGCTCAAATGCTCTGAAATCGCCGTCAACGTCATAATCTGTTGTGCCTGCGTTTGTGGAAGTGCTGTCAGCGGAGCTTTCGTCTGCTGTGCTTTCAGCAGGAGCGGCAGATTCTGCGGCAGCCGTTGTTGTAGTAGTTGTTTCAGCCTTTGAAGAGCTTGCAGTATCGTTCTCAGTGCAGCCTGCCATTGCTGTACACATTGCCAAAGCTGCAATAATAGTTACCATTTTCTGGTTCATAATATTTTGCCTCCGAATTAATGACAAGAATTACTCGGCCGACTCAGCGCCTGACTCAACATCGAGTTCAGCGTCATAAGGGATATCGTCAGTGCTCATATCGAAAGACTGCTCTGTCCAACTGTCAAAATCGTCAGGGAGCTTGACTTCAACGTTTTCAGTTGTGAATGAGTTTACTGTAACAGTAGTCGTTGAGCCGTCAGAGATAGTTTCTATCTTAACAAGATCCTTTGTGTCAGCATTGAAGTAATACTTGAATGTTGTTGTGAAAGAATAATCGTCAGAATCGCTTGTGTCGAGAGTTACGCCTGATTCAAGCTCGATGCCAGGATCTTCTGTGTTTTCAAAAGTTTCGCAGATAAGACCGTCGTCAGTTGTTTCAGAGCTTATGAACTTGTAGCTGTCGTTAATGCCGTAGCCTATCTCGCTCTTGAAGTCGTCGATAGATTCTTCCATATCAACAGTGTAATACGTTTTTGACTCGCTGTCAAGTGTGTACATAACTCCGTCGATACTATAGATGTCCATATCCACGCCCATAACTTTCATTTTCATGTGCATATTTCCGCCTGCTATCTCAACAACAGCTGATGAATTGTCATATTCGCTTGCCACTGTCATGTCGATAGCAAGGTTCTCGCCCTGTATCTTCTTTGTATACTGCGCTGTGAGAGTATCCTCGAGATCTGTGGCTGTGCCTGCTTCTGAAGCAGTTGACTCGTCAGCGGCTGCGCTTGTTTCTGCCTTTGATGTGCTGTCTGCTTTTGATGAGCTTGAAGAACTGCTGTCAGAACAGCCTGCCATTACTGCGCATGACATTATAAGTGAAACGAGAAGTGCAGTTATTTTTTTCATATAAATACCTCTTTCTGAAATTTTAATAAATTATTATTGTTATATAACCTATACTCAAAACTATAACATATTTCACAAATAACGTCAATAGATTTTGTGAAATATTTTTCCCTTTTCGTATCGAATCACAAATCAGCAAAGCTAAGAAAGCATGATTTAGGTATTTATAATCAAACATATTTGTGGTATAATGTGAATAGTAAGAATAAAAGGAGCGAATTATGAGATACGATAATATACATAAAGGCAAATTTCTATCAAGACCGAACAGGTTTATCGCCAACGTTGAGATAGACGGCAAGTCTGAGGTCTGCCATGTGAAAAATACGGGCAGATGCAAAGAGCTTTTGGTGGAGGGGTGTACTGTTTGGCTTGAGCATTCAGACAGCGAATCGAGAAAGACCGCTTTTGACCTTGTGGCTGTGGAAAAAGGTGACAGGCTCATAAACATGGACAGCCAAGCACCGAATAAGGCGGTAGGGGAGTGGCTGAGAGAGAACAGACCATTTGGCGAGGGCTTCTCGGTCTATCCCGAAAAGAAATACGGCAATTCACGCTTTGATTTTTACTTAGAGTCCCAGGACAGGAAGATCTTCATGGAGGTAAAGGGCTGTACGCTGGAGAAAGACGGCGTTGTGCTTTTCCCTGACGCTCCTACCCTCCGTGGGGTGAAGCATATAGAGGAGCTTTCTCACTGTCTTGACGAGGGGTATGGAGCTTATATAATGATACTCGTTCAGATGAGCGATGTGAAATATTTCACTCCAAATTATGATACTCACCCTGAGTTCGGAGAGGCTTTGGAGAGAGCTTCCCGAAAGGGCGTGAAGATACTATGCTATGACTGCAACGTGACCCATGACTCTATGACAGTGGGCAAGCCTGTTAAGGTGAAGCTGGGCAGGTAATATGACGGCTCGTCCTGCATATACATTATAATACTAAGATGTACATGGGAGTGACAGCATTGGATATAAAGAAAGTTTGCCTGCGTTGTGTTGCAGTTATAATTGTGGCGTTCGTTATGCCCACGGGGATATGGCTTTATGCAAGATCTGCAAGCAGGTTCAGCAGGGTGGCGGCTGTGGCGGCAGGGGTGGCTATGGGAGAATACAAGCCTTGTTTCGCTATGGAAAGTGAAACGGACACGGCATCAAAGCCTGTGGTATCAAACAAGCTTGAAGCAGCGGTGGTGTCAAAGCACAGCATATGGGATATGGATATGGCACCACAGGAGAAGCAAACACCCTCAAAAAGCTCAGAAGTGCCAAGCCCTTTGCCTGCTCAGGACGTGACGGACAAGATACCATATCCTGCAAGCATGGAGGGGAATGACGGTGTTATAGAAAAATACACCTACGGCAGATATGATGGCGAGCAGTATTTCGACCTTGACGGCGGCGGTCAGGTGAGAAACTGCACTGAGCTTTCAAATGATGAGCTTTATGAGGAAAGCTCAAAGCCATATGATTTTCAAATAGACGGAAATTCCTCTGAGCCGCAGATACTTATTTATCACACCCACGCCACGGAAAGCTTTGAGCCAACAGACAAAGACCACTATGACAGCTCCTTTTCCTGTAAGACCACCGACCCTGAAATGAATATGCTGTCGGTAGGGGACAAGATATGTGAACAGCTTGACAAAGCAGGCGTTGCGTATATCCACGATACACTTGTGCATGATTATCCCAGCTATGACGGCTCTTACGATTCAAGCCGAATGGCGGTAAAGCAGATATTGGAGGAGTACCCCTCTATAAAGGTATGTCTTGACGTTCACCGTGACGGCATAGAGCGTGAGGACGGCACAAGGCTCGCACCTGTGGCGGAGATAGAGGGCAGGGAAGCGGCTCAGCTTATGATAATATCAGGGTGTGATGACGGCACTATGGGTATGCCTGACTATATGAAGAATTTTCACTTTGCCTGTGCCTTGCAGTCGGCTTTGGAGAGCGATTGGCAGGGGCTTACAAGGCCTGTACTTTTCGACTATCGCCACTATAATCAGGACTTGACCACCGGCTCGCTTCTTATAGAGGTGGGAAGCCACGGCAATTCTATCACTCAGGCACAGTATACAGGCGAGCTTATAGGAAAGACCTTGGGTGAGATGTTCGGAGGAGAATAGGTGCAATAACGCACAAAATATGTGTGGCGAATTGTCTTAAAATGCCGAAAATACAGCTTTTAGCGGCTGGTTTCTTGACAAGGACGGGGTTTTGCGTTATAATAAAAAGGACTACATAAACGTTACAGCGTGAGAAATATATAATACGCTCATATTTTGGAGAACTGATATTATGAAAAAAATTTACCCCATGAAAAGAATAGCCGCAGGCTGTATGGCTCTGTGCATAGCTTTTGCCGCCTTTGGTTTTTCTGACAACAGTGTGAAAGATGTCGTAATGGCGGATAACGATACATACAGCAGTCAGCTTGAAGATCTAAAAAAGCAACAGCAGGAGCTTGACAAGCAGATAGCTGACGCTGACAAAAAGCTTGCCGACGAGCAGGACAACCTTGAGGCTATAAAGAAAAAATATAAGTCCATACAGAAAAAAATAGCAAATTCAGAGAAATATTCCTCTGAGCTTGAAGATCAAATGGCAGAGCTTGACGGCAAACAGCTTGACACTCAGCACAGCCTTGACTTGCAGGAAGCTGCAATAAACGAGGGCAAGGACGATTTTATGGAGCGTATTCGTGCAATGTATGTTGCAGGCGGAGCAAATTCGTACACAAACGTGCTGATAAATTCATCTGATTTTTATGACGTTCTTATGAGGATAGAGCTTGTGACGAGAGTTGCAAAGCACGATAATGACGAGCTTAACGAGCTTTTGGATCAGTATAAAAAGCTTGAAAAGACCAAAGCGGAGCTTGACGAGCAGATAAAACAACTCAAAGCAAAGGCTGAGGAATATGCCAAGGAGCAGAAAACTTTGGCGGGCGAGCAGGCGGAGCTTCTGAAAATGGAGCAGGAGTCGGGCAAGCTTATCGAGCAGATAAAGAACGATAAGAGCGACCTTGAAGATAAGTCACAGCAGGTGGACAATAAGTATTCGGAGGTGTCCTCAAAGGCGAATACCACCACGACTGCGACCACCACCAAGAAAAAGACTACCACCACCAAAAAGAGTGGTAACAGCGGTGAAAAGACCACCACCACGAAGAAGCCGGCTCAAACGGAAAAGCCTGACGAAACTACGGTTCAGACTACCACAACTCCGCAGGAAACAGCTAAGCCAAAGCCTGAAACAAGCAAAAAGACCACTACCACAACAACAGCAGCGCCTGCACCTAAGCCTGATAATTCAAGCAGTTCTAAAATAGACACTGTTGTTTCATATGCCAAAAGCATGGTGGGCGGAGCGTATGTATGGGGCGGTTCACAGTTCGGTGCAACGGATTGTTCGGGTCTTGTGATGCTCTCGTTCGCACAGGTGGGAATAAATCTTCCGCACTATGCGGCTTCGCAGGCTTTATACGGCACTACAGTTTCATATAACAACATGAAGAAGGGCGACGTTATCTTCTTTGGCGGAGCGTCGATCTCGAGCATTTACCATGTTGCTATCTATATCGGCGACGGCAAAATGGTACACGCCCAGAACACTGCCACTGGTATCGTTATTTCAAATGTTGAGTATTTTTCAAGATACAACAACATCACTATAATCAAAAGACTTATATAACGTAAAAACGCAGTCTGCAAGGGCTGCGTTTTTTTATATCTATAATTATTCAACATAAAACGCCACGAAAATTCATATAAAATTACTTAAATGTGAACATTCATTTTCAAACCTATTGACAAAGCTAAGTATTTGTGATATAATTAAATCAAATAAAGATTGTAGGCTTTGATAACAATTGCTGTGCAAAACAGCAGTAAGGCAGGGGGAAGAATAATGGATAGTCTGAAAACGTGTTTTTTTGGCGGCTATGATAAGCTTGATACATTAAAATATATCGACACCATAACAAGCGAGATCTATATGCTGGAGTCGGCTATCGAAAAGAAAAAGAACGGTGATAACTTTGTTATCCCCGGAGAAACAGGTCAGCGAAAGCTCAAAGGCTCAGCGCTTGGCGGCTTTGCAAAGCCTGATGTGGACAGCTACATCTGTGCGCTTCTTGGAAAGGCGGCTGAGCTTCGTGAAAAGCTTTGTAGCTAACGGCTAATAAAGGCAAAAAAATATCCGCAGAGGTCATTTTATATGGCTTCTGCGGTTTTTTTGTCGTATCTTGTCTTAAAAGAGCAATAAAAAAATTAATACCCACTTCCATCGGCTGAAATGAGCATTAATTTTTATAGAATTATGAAAGGGATTCTTTGGTATTTGGTAAAACCTAAAGACGAGGAAATGTATCAGCGACTTGGGGAATCGCAGAGGGAAAGAAGATAAAAACCTGACTTTAAGTTTTACCAATTACCAAAGCTTTTTTTGTATCTTCTGCTGTGATTATATAATACCAGTTCTGTGTGAACCGAATATGAATTTTCAGGGGATTTCGGAGAGTTTTTTGAAAAAAATAAATGTTAATCACCAGTTCACAATTATAAGCTATAATGTCATTATTGGGGAATTCTTTTTTACGAGGGAGGATATTTTATGTTTCAGATACTTGTGGTGGAGGACGACGCAAGCCTTAGAAAGCTCATGTCTGCCGCACTTAAACAGCATGGCTATGTGACTTTTCTTGCAAATGACGGTCTGGAGGCTTTGGACGTTCTTGAAAAAACGAATATAGACCTTATAATTTCAGATATAATGATGCCGAATATGGACGGCTATGAGCTTACAAGGCAGCTCAGAAAGGCTGATTTCAACCTGCCTATACTAATGGTCACCGCAAAGGAGACCTTTGAGGACAAGCAGGAGGGCTTTTCTGCCGGCACAGACGATTATATGGTAAAGCCTATTGATATAAATGAGATGATACTCCGTGTGGGTGCGCTTTTAAGGCGTTCAAAAATGGCGTCGGAACATTCTCTTACTGTGGGAAACTGCGTGCTTGATTATGACGCTATGAGCGTGGCGGTCGACGGCGGAGCGGCGGAAACTATACCGCAGATGGAGTTCAAACTGCTTTTTAAACTGCTCAGCTACCCTGACAAGATATTCACACGCCGTCAGCTCCTTGACGAGCTTTGGGGCATGGATAAGGACGTTGACGAGCGTACTGTTGACGTTCACGTTAAAAGGCTGAGAGAGCGTTACGGAAGCTGTGAGTCATTCGATATTGTCACGGTTCGTGGACTTGGCTATAAGGCTGTGAAAAAGCAGTGAGGGATAAGCTTGAGGGGTGAGGGGTTTGGATAAGAAAAAGACCAAAAACAAAACAAGTTTGCAGTTCAAGCTGACTCTTATGTTTTTCTTTGTGATGCTGGTGTCGGCTTCTATATCGGTGTCAGTGCTTGTAATGGTGTGCAGCCCTGTAATGAAAAGCAATGCCGAACAGCAGTTGGTGGAGCTTTCCATGGCAATGGATCAGCTTGAAGAAAAGGGCGGCTTCACTGTGGACGAGATAGTTTCCATTGTGAACAATTCAGCCTATAGTCTGTCAGTGGTGGATAAAAACGATTCAAGAGTACACGACCATTTTGCAGATATCGTGCATAAGGGATATTATGTGTCCTCAGAGGGTGTTGTGCCTAACGCAACTATAATCTCCCAGGTCTATGATAAGTTCGTTATCATAGACAGCTTTTCAAGTGACAGCGTTTACTGGGTAGTAAACCTTGTTGTCATCATAGCTTTTATGGTCTGTATCGTTATCGGTACTATTATAACAGCATTCATGAGCCGAAGCATTATACAGCCTATACGAGATCTTAGTGCGGCGGCGGCTGAGATAGCAAAGGGCAATTTTAAGGTAAGAGTAAGAGAGCCGTCTGATCCTGAATACAGCATACTTGCGCAGAACTTTAACAAAATGGCTGAGGAGCTTGCAGGTACGGAAACGCTGAGAGGTGACTTTATCTCAAACGTTTCCCACGAGTTCAAAACGCCTCTGGCTTCCATACAGGGCTTTGCAAAGCTTCTGCAATCTGACGATATAACCGAGCAGGAGCGTGAGGAATACACGCAGATAATAATCGACGAAACATCACGGCTTTCAAAGCTTTCGTCAAATATTTTGAGGCTCACAAAGCTTGAAAATCAGAAAACAGTGGGCAAAAAGACAAGATTTTCTCTTGACGAGCAGATAAGAAAAATACTTCTTGTGCTTGAACCTGAGTGGTCGAAGAAAAAAATCGACCTTGATATCGACCTTGAGGATATCATGTATGTGGGCAGTGAGGAGCTTATGGCGCAGATATGGCAGAATATCATCAACAACGCTATCAAGTTCACCCCGGAGGGCGGAAAGATAAGCGTGAAGCTTTTCCGCAACGAGAAGAATATTTCGGCGGAGATATGGGACAACGGTCCGTCTATAGCCCCTGACGTAAAGGCGAAGATATTTGATAAGTTCTATCAGGGCGACCGCTCCCGTGCAACAGAGGGCAACGGTCTTGGACTTGCACTTGTAAAAAGGATAATCGAGCTTTCCGAGGGAAGCATTGAGGTAGAAAACGATATGAAAAAAGGTGGCGTTTGCTTCCGCATAAGCCTGCCTTATCTTATTGAGGATATGATGTAGTGTAGGGGCAACCTTGGGTCGCCCGCCTATCACAGCCCACTATACATACGAAGATTTTTTGCAAACAAAAAGGAGCAGTTCATTGCGAATTGCTCCTTTTATCTGTCTGTCATATTTTAGAACAGACTTGCCACAAAGCCTGCTGCCACACCGAAAACATAAAGTATTCCCATTATGGCGAAATTCTCTTTCATGTTGTGCTTGTTGGTCTTGAAAAGCACCAGAAGCCCCACTCCTGCCCCTGTGCAAAGTCCTGCGATAAGCGAGCCGAAGCTCACAACGCCCTCGATATAAAGCTGAGTGAGAACAACAGAAGCCGCACAGTTCGGGATAAAGCCTATTATTCCTGCTATGAACGGCTGAACTATGCTGTCAGACATAAGCAGGGTCTTTACTGTGTCCTCTCCTGCAAACTCCATTACCGCACCGAGAATAAGGTTTACCGCAAATATAAAAAGTATTATGCTTACAGTGTGGTGAAGTGCCGAGTGCAAAATACTGTGGTGTTCGCAGTCGCAGTCCTCGCATATCTCCTTGAAGGGCTCTTCGTCCTGTTTTTTGCCCATAAGCTTTAAGATAAGGTCAACAAGCACACCTGCTATTATAGCCACAGCTACCTTTATAAGAATAAGCTGCCAAAGCTTGCCGGCAAATGCAGGGTTTGCTATCATCATTGGTATTGCCTCGTCGCTTGTGGCAAGGTATACCGAAATGAGAGTTCCCATTGTGATGAGCCTGCCTGAATAAAGGTTGGAAGCCACAACGGAAAATCCGCACTGGGGCACTGCTCCAAGTATGCTTCCTCCTATCGCACCAAAAGGTCCCATTTTTCTAAGAGCCTTTCCAAGCTTGTCGGCAGAACGATGCTCTATATACTCTATAAGCAGATAAACTCCGAACAGAAAAGGCAGGATCTTAAGACTGTCTATTAATGCGTCAAGAAAAACGTCAACTAAAGTTTCAAACATATATCTATCTCCTGTAAATTATCTATGGTTTTAAAACGGTCTTTATGTCAACTCGACTATTATACAATATTTATTCACCCTTGTCAATCTTATGTTTATATGATAATCTGTTCATTTGTTTACCCTTTTCAGCAACAAAAAACGAGCGAAATTTCTCCGCCCGTTTGATGTTTTTATTCTGTTTTATACAGAACGCTTTGTAAAGCCGTCCCATGCGGTGAGTAGGAACACCACCATGTGTGCTATAAGAACGCCTACGGCAAAGGTCAGGCTGTGTTGAGCAAATATTGAGTAGCCCTTTGAGATAGAAGCAAGGTCTGTGTTTGCGAACACAAGGAATCTTGCCCAATCCTGTCCAAGCTGACCCAAAAGCTGTGTGACCGTTGAGCCTATGCACATTGTGAATACGCTGACGCCGATAGCAAGGGCTGTGCTTCTTACCAGTGACGAGATAGCGAACGCCAGTGTTGACATTACCACCATTTCAACGCTTTTCATCAGATATTGCTCTGCCGCATAAAGCAGTGTAGGCATTTCCTTTACATCGCCGCCGCTTACATAGATATAAGGCGTTGAGAAGCCGTCAAAGCCGAGCATAAGCCCTGTAATAGGTATCATCACCACGAAAAGTATGCAAAGCATTATGTAACCCACTGTGATGACAGTGAAGTATTTTGACATTAGTATCTTCCAGCGTTTAACAGGGTTTATAAGCAGAAACTTGACAGTTCCCTGTGAAAATTCAGAGGATACAATGCCGCCTGCAATAACGATAGCAAGCAGTGCGACTACCGTTACAAGGGAAGTGCTTGTGAGAAACACTGTCCAGAATGTTATCTGCTCAGGCTCGCTTGTTTCAAACAGCGTCATTTGGTTTGCCGTGTTATCGAGCTTATCATTGTCAAGCTGATAGAGTGCAAGTTTTATATTATCCTCCAGCTTTGCTCTGCTGTTCTGTCCGTCAGACTTTGCGTCGCCCATGGTCGCAATGGTGTTTTTTGCGTTTGCAACTGTCATGATAAGATCGTTTTTCTTCTCGTTTGACTTGTCAAAGGAAATATCCTTGTCCAACCTGTATTGATATTCCCACTTTTCGCCCTCTGTGAGTATTTCATTATCCAGCCTGTATTGACAGAAGCCACGCCAATCGTTGTCGTCAAGATATTTCTTTATCCCTGACATATCACCGGTGCCGTCTGCAAACATGGCTGACAGTACGTCATATCTCCAATCATCGCTGTCGATATCGTTGTCGATTAGATACTGCCACATTGCGATCTCGTTAGGGTCGCCGTTTGTGTCTTTGAGCCAATCTATGGTTTGCTGATAATCGTCTGTTGCGTCATTGCTTGAATAGTTATTGCTCTCCATATTGTGCTTTGCAAAAAGTGCAATGCCTGAAAGTCCAAGCGCACATATTATTATAAGCACGATCATTATTTTTGTTGATAGCTTTTTGAAAACCTTTATGTACTCGTTTTTCACAAGTCTGAAAAATCTAGCCAATCTGTACGCCCCCTTCCTTTCCTCCTGTAAGCTCGATGAATACGTCCTCAAGCTTCTTGTTCTCTCTGCGGTGAACAGTGTAAAGTGAAACTCCGCCCTCAATAAGCGTCTTATTCACCGAGGCTATTTTTTTCTTCTCTATCTCCACAGGGATAGAAAGGACAACTGCACCTGTTTCCTTGTCGATACGCTTGCCCTCGTCTGCGAGCATTATAAGGTCCATAGCCTTTTGTGGGTCGTCAACTTCAAGTACATATTCAGCAATTGAGCTGTCAGACTGTGAGATAAGCTCCTCCATTGTGTATGAGCCTATCATTTTTCCGTTTGCGATAATGCCCACTCTGTCGCACATCATTTCCATTTCGCTCATGAGATGTGACGATACCACAACGCAAGTGCCTTCCTTGTGGGCAAGCTCTTTGAGTACGTCACGAAGTTCTTTTATACCCTGCGGGTCAAGACCGTTTGTAGGCTCGTCAAGGATAAGAAGCTTTGGTCTGTGCAGGATAGCCTGCGCAACGCCAAGACGCTGACGCATACCCAGAGAGTATTTCGACACCTTGTCATTAATGCGGTTTGAAAGCCTTACAAGCTCCACCACCTCTTTGATACGCTCTTCAGTTACTCCCTCTCTCATTCTTGCGTACTGACGGAGATTTTCCATGCCCGAAAGATACTTGTACATTTCAGGGTTCTCAACAATGCCGCCCACGTTCGCCATTGCTCCCTCAAAGTCTTTTCTTATATCCTTTCCGTCAATGGATATCTCACCCTCGTCAAGCTGTAAAAGTCCCACTGCTATCTTTATAGTTGTGGTCTTTCCTGCACCGTTAGGACCGAGAAAGCCGTAGACCTCGCCACTGTAACACTCCATATCTATACTGTGAAGTATCTGCTTTTTGCCAAGGGTCTTGTTAAGCCCCTTTATCTTTAGAATAGTATCACTCAACGCTGTCTGCCCCCTCGCTGTCGGTATTTTCTGCACTGCTGTCCGGAATTATCTCAGACTCAGCCTTGCTTTCATCAGCCACGCTGTCACTGTTGTTATCATCAAAGCTGTAATCCTCGCCATATCCATAGTCGCTGGACGTTGCTATCTTCCAGCCGTCAGAGGTACGCAAAAGATAAAATTCAGCATATTCATAACTGAAAATCGCCTTGTATGAAGATGTGCTGGGCTTATAGTTGTCGGCGTTTGTGTAATTGCCGCTTGTCATGGTGTTTATGCCGTTGGTTGTGAGAAAAGTCGGGTCACCCTTTGATACGTCATAGCACACATTGTATATCATAATGACCTTTGCTCCGTCAGCTCCGCTCTTGTTTATGGACATCTCTTTTATGTCATACTCAGCCGAGGTGATATCTCCTCCCTGCGCTGCAACTTCAGCTTGGTTTATTTCCTCCAGAAGTCCAGATTTTGACGAAGCGTACTCATTGTCAGATGTGGTGTAGTCAGCATAATGCTTATTTACGAAATCTGTCAGCTGACTTTTTAACTTATCACTGCTTCCAACGTTTGCACTTGTCAAGTCTGCGATATAATCCCTCATGGTCTGTTCTATCTCAGGCTTTGAAGTCTTGAACTGGTTGTTATCATACACTGAGTAGCACACAACGCCCAGCGCAAGCACACCGCCAAGAACCAGACCTCTGTTTATGTTTCTTAGTTTCAAAGTTTCTCCTCCTTGTGTCTTATCTTTTTCAGACGTATTTTTTAGTGGCATATATAAGTTTATCATAGCCTTTTTCAACTGTCAACCGCTTTAAGAAACGCTTAAGATTTTCATAAGACAACCATACAGACCATAAGATAAAATACGTTCTTTGTTTAAATTTCTGTAGTGGCGAACAGTTCGCTCTTCTTATTAGCGTATTTGCAAGCAAAGCAAAAAGGCGGTGGAACACGCACGATAACGTATCCCACCGCCTATATGGAATGAGGAAAATTATCCTTTTTATAAAAACAGCTTCAGGTCATTCTCTGCCTTTTTCGGGTCTTTAAGACTTATGCTCCTTACCGCCTTTCTCAGTGGCAGTACCCTTGACGGAACTACCGACAGCATATCCACATCAAGCTCCAGAAATATCTCTGTGAGCGTTGGGTCGCCTGCTATCTCACCGCAAATGCCTGCTTTTATGCCGTTTGCATGGGCGTTGTCGCACACCATTTTTATCATTCTAAGCAGTGCCCTGTGATTTTTCGGGGACACCCTGTCATAGCATGGGTTCTGCCTGTCAAGACCGAAAGCGAACTGCTCAAGGTCGTTGGTGCCGATGTTGAAAAAGTCCGCCTCCTTGGCTATGATATCGCTTGTCATCACCGCCGCAGGCGTTTCTATCATCGCCCCGAGCTTAACATTGTCGGCAAATTTCTTGCCCTCTTTTATAAGCTCTGCCTTGACCTGCACGATAAGCTCTTTCACCCTCAGTATCTCGCTCACGTCTATGACCATAGGCAGAAGTATTGAAAGCTGTCCGTAAACAGACGCTCTGTATAACGCCCTTAGCTGTGTCTTGAATATGCTTTCTCTTTCAAGACAAAATCGTATGCCTCTACAGCCCATAGAGGGATTTCTCTCAGCACTCATGTCTGCACAATCAGGTATCTTGTCTGCACCGATATCATAAGTGCCTATTATGACCTCTTTACCCTCCATTGCCTCCAATGCCTTGCGGTAGGTGTAAAACTGAAAATCCTCGTCAGGAAAAGCAGGTCTGTCAAAGCACATAAACTCCGTTCTGAAAAGACCTATCCCACCTGCGTCGTTTTTTACCGCCGATTCAAGCTCCTCAGAGTTGAGTATATTCGCATATATCTTTATCTCATGTCCGTCACGAGTGATGTTCTTTCTGCCTTTGAGCCTTGTGAGAAGTTCCTTTTTCCTGCCCTCAACGGCTTCCTTGTATTCAAGCTGTCTGAGAGTATGCTCGTCAGGCTCTATGTAAAGCGTTCCGCTGTAGCCGTCAAGGACGGCTTCCTTGCCCTCGTATTCGTCAGAAAGCTCCGTTCCAACGTTCACAATGGCAGGTATGCCAAGATTTTTCGCAAGTATCGCAGTATGAGAGTTCACAGAACCGGACCTTGTGCAGAAGCCCTTTATCTTCGTCTTGTCCATGAGCAGGGTTTCTGAGGGCATAAGGTCACCGGTGCAGATAATGGCGTTCTCTCTGAGTATGGGAAGCTTGTCGGCACAGTTTAATATGTGTCTTAAAAGTCTGTTTGAAACGTCCTTGACGTCAGCCGCTCTGCTTTGCATATATTCGCTGTCCATTTGTGCCAGCATCTCCGCAAAGCTTCTTGAAGTGCTTGCGACCGCATAATCGGCATTGAAATGCTCGTCAAGTATCTTTGTGCGAATACTGCTGTCGTATTGCTCGTCGGTGATAAGCATTTGGTGTATCACAAATATTTGAGCGTCGCCTTCCCCAACGCTTAACCTTGCACGGTCATAAAGCTCCCCAAGCTCCACAAGAGCAGCGTTTTTAGCCTTGACATATTTTTTGTATTCAAGTTCAGGGTCGGACACTTTTATCTTGTTGATGATAAATTCGTCACGATGATAAAAGGTCAGCTTTCCTCTTGCAATGCTTCCGAATACCGATCGTCCTTTTATGCTTGTCATGAGCGCTCACCCCCAAAAAACATACCTATCTGATATAATTATATCACCCTTTGATTAACGATAAAAGTAAAATGCCGTCTGTTTACAAAATATTAATAATATTCGTGATTTTAGCAAACAAGACAATCAATATTTCAGCAAATTTAACAAATCAGAAACATTTTGCGACCTTATGTCAAAATCAGAATAGTACAATCCCTAAAAATCATATGATTAAAAAGCGTATGAGCGATACTTTATATAAGGAGGGACAAATATGTTTTCAGCACTGTTTGAACTGCTTACGGGGAATTTTCTATTTTTCGCACTGCATTTTGACAGCCGCAGCGTGTTTCCAAAACCGCTTTCAGCGAAGGAGGAGCGTGAGTGTTTTGAGAGAATGGCGCAGGGTGACAAGGCGGCAAAGGATAAGCTTATCGAACACAATCTCCGTCTTGTGGCACACATTATAAAAAAGTATTATTCAAATTCCACAGATCAGGAGGATCTTATCTCTATCGGCACTATCGGTCTGATAAAAGCCGTGTCAACATTTGACCACAAGAAAGGCTGTCGCTTCGCCACCTATGGGAGCAGGTGCGTGGAGAACGAGATACTAATGCATTTCCGCTCCCAGAAAAAGTCTGCCAACGATATCCACTTTGACGAGCCTGTTGACTCCGACAAGGACGGCAATCAGCTTTGCCTTATCGACATAATCGCAGACGGAGAGGACGTTGCCGACAAAATAGAGCTTTCCATTCGCAGTGAACAGCTCTACCGCTATATCGAAAGCTCTCTTGATGAGCGTGAAAGACAGATAGTCACTCTGCGCTATGGCCTTTTCGGTCAGCCGCAACTGCCGCAGCGAGAAGTCGCAAAACGCCTTGGTATCTCACGTTCCTATGTTTCAAGGATAGAAAAGAAAGCCTTGAAGCTTCTTAAAGACCGCTTCGATAAGCAGTGATAACTATTGTAATTTTGAACAGTTGTAAGCCTTATTGTCAATGGTGTTCCTATCCAATGACGTTTTCACATCATTTGTAAGGGAGCGGTGCGATTCCTGCTTTTAGCACTCATAAAAGCAATGTGCTGGCACTCTCTTGACGAGAGTGCTAAAATTCAGCTAATATTCACAATATCTTCACACAATGAACATATAGCAGGGGTATCATAAAGACAATGAAGAAAGGAAATGATACCAATGGAAGAGCAGAATAAATGATAAAAGCTTACAAGATAATTTAAGATATAACACATCAAGGAGGAATTTATATGTTTGGACTTACACCATTTGAAAGAAAGAGCTACGACCTGTTTAACGCATTCCATGATTTTGAGAATGATTTCTTTGGAGAAAACGCACTCCAGAGCTTCAAGACCGATATCAAGGACGAGGGCGACAAATATGTAATGGAAGCAGAGCTTCCGGGCTTTGATAAGGACGATATCAAGCTTGACATCTCAGGCAACGATCTTGTTCTTACCGCTGAGCATAAGGCAGAGACAGAGGATAAGAAAGACAAATATATCCGCCGTGAGAGGACATACGGTTCTTATCAGAGAAGCTTTGACCTTACAGGCATTGATACGGGCAATATCGCCGCAGAGTACAAGAATGGTATCCTGACCCTTGACCTGCCAAAGATGCAGGAGGTAAAGCCTGAAACCAAAAGACTTGAGATAAAGTGATTTAGGTAAAGCCAAGGCTTTGAATGAGGCGATACCAATGGGTCACGATATGATTTGCAATAGGTTTTGCTAGAATAAAATATCCGTGAGAGCGAAATGCCCCCACGGATATTTTTTTGTTTTCACGATTTTTTCTCACGGCTTTTGAGCCATATTTTTCGTATCAGTATTGCAAGTAAAATTCCTGCCACTGCACCGCTTGTGTCGATAAGAACATCACGCACCTGACCTGCACGCCCCGGCACGAAAAGCTGATGTATCTCATCGCTTGAAGCGTAGATGCAAGAAAAAACTGCCGCAAAAAGCCCTCTGTATCCAAGCTTTTTCACCTTTGAAAAATTGATGAACGCCAGTATTCCAAGCAAGGCGTATTCGCTGAAATGCGCAAGCTTTCTTATGATGAACGTGGCGGTGTCCTTGTATTCCGCCTGCGCTGTAGCGTCAAGGCTGTCGTATACAGGGTTGACAAATTCTATCACTGTGTTAAACACCGCATTTGATTGCTTGTTGGACTCGTCAGCATTGTTTGCCGAGAACATGAATATCACCACGCACCACAGCACAAGTGCCAACCCTTTAAGTATTATCTTTATCCTGCCTTTTGAAGTTTCTTTCAATGTAGCCTTTCAGCTCCTCTTTTTTGTTTTCCACCTTTTCGTCTATAACACCATTCAATGCAAGCTCCAGCCCAATGCCGACATCCTTTCCGCTAAAGCCCATTTGTATAAGATCCTTGCCGTTTATGTCAAGGTCGCAAATGTGGATACACTCGTTGTCCTCTTTTATCTCTATTGCAAGCTCTGCGATATGGTCAAGTTCTGCAAGCTTTTCCTGCCGTTTGTAGTCCGACTGGGCATATGTGTCAGCCCTGCGCACCTCCAGATAATCCATAACAAAGTCAAAGTCATGCTGAGCCATAAATCTCCGAACCGATTTTTTCGTGGCAGGTATCCTGTTGTCATGCTCCCATATAAGCTCATAAATATATTTCGCCGAAGCGTTGTCTATCCTGAGCCTTTTTAATATCTTCTCCGCCATGTAAGCCCCCTGGAACTGGTGCTTTTTAAAGTGCGAAATGCCGTTCTCGTCAACAGTGTGCATTCTCGGCTTGCCAATATCGTGAAGAAGCATAGTAAGCCTCATCTGCCACTGTGGTCTGACGTTCTCAACGCTTAAACAAATGTGACCGTAAACATCAAGAAAATGGTGGGGATTGTTCTGCCTGAAATCAAAGCTTTCCCGAAGTTCAGGTATGAACACCGCTATGACCTCACGATAGTCAAGCAATATCTTCCTTGCACCCTTTCCGCAGAGAAGCTTTTTAAGCTCCGACGCAATGCGTTCAGCGGAAATGCTTTTTAAAAGCTCACGCTGTTCAAGTATAGCCTTTGAGGTCTTTTCCTCGATCTCAAACCCAAGGCATGAAGAAAATCTCAGCCCTCTTAATATCCTCAAAGCGTCTTCGTCAAAACGCTTTTCAGGCTCGCCAACGCATTTTATAATGCCTTTTGAAAGGTCGCTTTGACCGCCGTAAAGGTCAATAAGCCCCTCTTTTGGTGAGTATGCCATAGCGTTCACAGTAAAGTCACGACGTTTTAAGTCCTCCTCCAGCGAGCTTTCAAATGTCACCTGAGCAGGCTTTCTATGCCCTATATACTCTCCGTCGCTGCGATAACAGGTTATCTCCACCGGCTCGCTCTCTATCAAAACAGTGAGCGTGCCATGCTTTAGTCCGGTTTCAATAGTGCGGAAATTTGCGAAAACTTCAAGCATTTTGTCAGGGGTGCAGTTTGTGCAGACATCGTAATCATGAGGCTTTTTGCCAAGCAAACTATCTCTTACACAGCCACCGACTATATAACCCTCGTAGCCGCACTTATTCAGTCTGTCAAGAGCCGTCCTGACAAACTGCGGAATAAAGATCTCCAATTTACTGCCTCCCTTTATAGTTTTGTGAATTATGTGCGACTTTCGGGTCATAATATTTACATGAATATCTCGAAAATAATTGACCCCAAAATCTCACGGAGAGCGTTCCTCGCCCTCACGGGTATAGTGAGCGCACTTATGCAATCTATCTTGAATTTGCCGTGGCTTGCTTTTTTTATCTTTGCGCCAATGGCGCATTGCCTGTCAGTCTGCCATGAAAAAAAGGCTTTCAGGCTTGATTTTCTGTGCTTTTTTGTACCATATTATCTTTTTCAGCTCACTTTTATGCTCACCATATGGAAAATATGTCCTCTGCCGTCCTTTGCCTCTATACCCCTTGCCGCTTTAGCGTGGTTAGGTCTGACCTTGTGGGAGTGTATCCTTATGTATCTTCCACTGAGCCTTTTCCTGCCCCTGCGACCGCATCTCAAACACCGTTTGTCTGAGATAGTTTTGCTCTGCCTGCTTTTGACAGCAGGGGAGTGGCTTCAAGAGAAAGTTCCGATTTTGGCGTTTCCGTGGTCTGCGGCATGGCTAACTGTAACAAGCTCGCCGCTGCTTCTGCAATCCGCCACGCTCATAAGCTGCCGCCTTACAAGCTTTATAATTTTCCTGCTCAACGGTCTGCATGGGGAGATATATACCGGCAAAAAGCGTTTTGCATACACCGCCTTTGCACTGCTTTTGCAGGGGGCAAATTTAAGCTACGGACTTTATTCCGTGAACCTCGACAAAAAGCTTGATAACATCTACCCGCAGATAGACGTTATCTGCGCACAGGATAGTCTGGAGGGCAGGGAAAAATCACACCGTAAAGCCCTTGACTCAGCACGCTCCTATCTTTCTATAATGGAAAGCTGTTGGCGGTGGGGTACTGACCTTGTTCTGCTTCCTGAAACTGCCGTGTCGAAAGACTATGACGAACAGCTAAAAGAATTTTCCCTTATATCAGACTTTGCCGCCACCCATGGGTGTACCCTTGTGACAGGTTCGTTCTATCTTGAAAACGGCAAGGATTACAACGCCCTTTTCGCCTATGATAAAAACGGCATTGCGTCTTCGCCCTACCTGAAACAAGTGCTTGTGCCTTTCGGTGAAAAGACTCCTTTCGCAGGCATTTTTCACCTTGACACTATGAGCGAATGTGCAGACGAAATCCACACCAAGCCTCTTAACTCGGATGGCATGACAATAGGCTCTGTTATCTGCATAGAGTCCATTTTCCCAAGCCTTGTGAGCCGACAGAAAGAGCAGGGCGCACAGATAATTTGCGTTTCCACCAACGATTCATGGTTTGGCAAAAGCTCCGCCCGTGAACAGCATTACCGCCACTGCATAATGCGAGCCGTTGAGAACAGAAGATATGTCCTCCGTGCAGGAAACTGCGGAATATCAGCGATAATATCTCCCACAGGTGAGCAACTGTCCGTAAAATCGGACAAATCAAAAGGTGCGGTGTGTGGAAAAGTTACTCTTATTGGCAGGTAACTTTTTTACCACTCTATCTCAAAAAGTCTAGCCATGTAAGGTTTGTCAAACTTAACGGAAATATTGCCTGTCGCCTTTGAAAACTCCACAGGGGTTTCGCTGAAATCAGGATAAATGCACTTCACCCTTGCGTCAACACCCTTGAGGAAGTCGATAGGCAGAACGCAGGTGTCGCTCTTGCCCTCTCTTCTCCATACGGCAAGATAAGCCTTGCTGCCGTTTCTCAGACCGAGAGATACCCAATCGTCCGAAAATTTGGACAGACCCAAGCACCAGAACGGCACTGCTTCCTTTATGTCCGCCCTTATCTTCTTGTAAACGCTGATAGCTTCCTTAACAAGCGCCTTGCGTTCAGGGTCGATGTTGCCAAGGTGACCGCTCTGGTGGATACGCAAAAGCATTGCGTTAATCATGTTGAAAACAACTTCTTCTCTGTCACCTGATGTGATAGGGTAAGCCCAGATAGCCGATTGCTCAGGGCAAAGGGCAGTAGGGGAGTTCGCCGCAATGGTGCAGTATTTTTTGTAATCGTCCTGATCTGATGTGGACTGAATGGAGTATCTTGAAAGCATCGCATAGTCCATTCTGAGTCCACCGCTGGAGCAGTTTTCTATAATAAGGTCAGGGTGACGAGCAAAAACACCGTCAAGCCATTCAAGGTAAGCCTTTTCATGACCCCACAGACCCTCGCCAACGCTGTCGCAGTTCTGTTCAGTGCCTATACCAGGCTCTATGTTGTAATCCATTTTTATGTAGCCAATGCCGTATTCAGAAACAAGCCTGTCTATTACCTCGTCAGCGTGGGAACGGACTTTCGGGTTTCTGAAATCAAGCTGATAACGGCTTCGGTCATAGACTCTCTTGCCGTGACGTGTGAAGAACCAACTGTCATCGCAAACGCTGTCCACAAGCGGACACTTTATTCCCATGACCTCTATTTCAAGCCAGAGTCCGGGTATCATGCCCTTTTTGCGGATATAGTCGGCAACTTCCTTTACGCCGTTAGGAAAACGCTTTCTGCTCTCTTTCCATTCGCCGACCTCGTCCCACCAAAAGCCGTCAGCATACCAGCCTGCGTCAATGCAGAAATATTCACAGCCTGCCTCTGCCGCAGCGTCCACAAGGGGAAATTCTTTTTCAGCCGTTGGGTCGCCCCACAGACAGTTCATGTAGTCGTTGAATATTACCGCAAGCCTCTGATTATCCTTGTTGCGACGACGTATTTTTCTGCGGTATTTCGTCAGCTCGCCCATAGCCTTGTCAAAGCTTCCTGTCACCGAGCCTACTGCACATTTCACGCTTTCTATGCTCTCATTAGGCACAAGGTTTTTATACCAGTGGGACTCTATCTCCGACGGGCCAGAAAGCTGTAAATAGAAGTGTCCGCCCACGTCTGAAAGCTCCCAGTGCCAAGAGCCGTTTTGCTCTATCTGCCAAAACAGCACCGAGCCTGCTTCTGTGTTTTCAAGCACACCCATTGGTATGTATTCTTTTGCCGACCAGTTTCCAACGTTTGTGCAGGCAAATACCTTTGATGAACGCTGTTCCGTAGGCTTAGCAGAGGACGCAAGCCCCACCTGTTCAAGAGTGTAGTCCTGCCACTGCAATTCACGCTGCCATGAGTTGTGGCATACCCATATCTTCATCTTGTCCTCAGGCTTTTTAAGTCCCTCTTTTTCCACACCTGTCAATGCAAACGAGGACATATATTCAATGGTCTGTACCTCGCTGCCCTTGTTTATAAGGGTAGTCCAACAGCGTACAACAGACGTGCCGGTGTAAAACTGATAGTGGGACACAGCTTCAAGACCTGTGCTCTCATCAAATGTCACAAGCTCAAGCTTTCTGCCATAATCATTGTTCACATCACGGAAGTCCTTGAACTTCATTCTCCAACCCGGAGCGGTCACAATATATTTGTTGCCGTGACGCTCGTCAGGACGGTCGATACCGCTCGCCTGTATCTCTACAGGTCTGAAAGTTTTCAGCCCCATGTATGAAGCCGTCTTGGCTTCATCAAAAGGCAGAGCAGAGAAGTGCAGAAGCTTTGCCTCGTTCTCGTCTGTTATCTCAAATACTATACTAATGCCGTTTTCATATATCTCAATACGTTTCATATTGGGTATTTCCCTTCGTGATCTATTTATCTGTACATATTATCGTACACTTATATCATTTTCGCAAGCTCGTCAAGTATCCTGTGAGCGGCTTGCTCTTTGGTCATAATAGGCAGCTCCACAGCACCGCCCTCAGTGATAAGGGTGATAACATTAGTGTCCGTCTTGAAGCCTGCGCCGGCGGTCTTTAGTGAGTTTGCGCATATCATATCGCAGTTTTTGTTGGTGAGCTTTTTCTCGGAGTTCTTGATAACGTCCTGCGTTTCCATGGAAAAACCGCATATGACCTGACCGTCACGTTTGTGCTGACCTAGATAGCCAAGAATATCCTGCGTGCGCTTTAGCTCTATCTTCATGTCGTCGTCAGACTTCTTTATCTTGTTGTCAGCCACTGCAACAGGCGTGTAGTCAGCCACAGCCGCCGCCTTTACGATAATATCCTGCTCAGGAGCAAGCTTTGTGACAGCTTCAAACATATCCGCCGCAGACTTTACGTTCACAACGTCCACGAACATAGGCGGCAAAACCTCCATGTGACCTGCCACCAATGTCACCTTTGCACCTCTTTGCATAGCCGCTTTAGCAAGTGCACAGCCCATTTTTCCGCTTGAATGATTAGTGATGTACCTCACAGGGTCGATAGCTTCCATGGTCGCACCGGCAGTAACAAGCACCTTTTTGCCTGCAAGGTCCTTTTCAAAAGCAAGCTCCCGAAGAATGTATTCAAAAAGCACCTCAGGCTCAGGCATTCTGCCGTCGCCGTCATCACCGTTTGCAAGCATACCTCTGTCAGGAGCGATCATCTCGTAGCCGAAACGCTCAAGCTTCCGGATATTGTCCTGAACGATAGGATTGTGATACATATTGTGGTTCATGGCAGGGGATATCATTTTCTTGCAAGGGCAAGCCATGACAGTGGTGGTGAGCATATCATCAGCAATGCCGTATGCTATCTTGCCGATAACATTAGCGGAAGCAGGAGCGACCATAACAAGATCAGCCTGCTTTGCAAGAGCAACGTGTTCAACACTGTATTGAAAATTTCTGTCAAAAGTATCTATAAGGCACTTGTTGCCTGTGAGGGATTCAAAAGTGATAGGGTTTATAAATTGAGTGGCGTTCTGTGTCATGAGTACCTGAACATTGCAGCCTTGTTTTTTAAGCAGCCTTGCTAAAGTTGGGATCTTGTAAGCCGCAATACTGCCGCTGACGCCGAGAACGACCGTCTTACCTGAAAGAAGCATAGAGTTGACCTCCTTAGTAAAAATATATAAATATAGTATAACACAGATTATGGTGAAATTCAAGATTTCAAGTGATAAAAAACCGCTGCCCACAGATGCCCGTGAACAGCGGTCTGAACCATATGTCAATCCTTGTATTGCGAAGTTATCCCGAAGTATTCTTCAAGAGAAAGTCCGCTGTTGGTTATGTTTTGTGCTAAAGGCGTGCCTACATATCTTATATGCCAAGACTCATACTGATAACCGGTGTAAGCCTCCTTGCCCTTTGGATATCGAATTATAAAACCGTATTTCGCACAGTTGTTGGCAAGCCACTTGGCTTCTCTTGTACCATTAAATGAGTCGCTGGCGTTGTTTACGTCTATTGCCATGCCCGTCTGATGGTCGCTGTAGCCGGGTCTTGCAGAGTAGGTGTCTGCCGCAGCCTTGCCGTCACGGTTGCAGTACATATTATAAAGGTACCTCTGATCGTAATAAGAGCGGTAGCCTGAGCATACCCACAGGCTTATGCCGTCTTTATATGCAGCGGTCTGCATCTTTTTGAATGCCGCAGATGTTTCTTTGGTCAGACCCTTTGGATCGTAGCTTGCAGGGAGGGAATATGTTTTGTTCGCCAAAAGCACTCCGTCAACATAGCTCATGCCGTTTATGACCTCGACAGTGTGGTCTGGGGTCTTGATGGTTATCTCCTCGGAATATGCTCCATAGTGATTTGAACCTTTATCGTCCGTCTTGCAGGCTCTTACCTTGAATCTGTATGTAGTCTTTGCATAAAGTCCGTTTATTGCGCAGGAATTTACCGTAGATGAAGCTATGTTCTTCCACTTGCCGTTTGTGTAGATAAACACCTTGTAGCTTGTGCAGCCTACAGACTTCCAGTTAAGGTCAAGGGTAGAAGCGGTGATGTCAGAAGCTTTTACTCCTGTTACCTGTCTTGGATTTGTGGCGGAATTGTAATTTTCGCAATAGTCGCTGTATATCTTAACTCCGTCTACTATCTTATATGCTCTTACCTTGAAATTCTCCCTTGTTGCCGCAGGCAGACCCTTGACAGTGTAGGTCGTGCCTTTCACGTCAGCTATCTCTGGATATTTACCCTTTGAACGCATTCCCACAGAATAGCCGTCCGCACCGCTCACAGCGTTCCAGCTAAGCTTTATAGAGCTTGTGCTAGGAGTCCTAGAGGTCAAACCTGTGACCTTGTCCACCATGACAGCCTGTGCCGTTATCTCCTGCGAATATTTGCCGTAATGATTTGCACCCTTATCGTCACGCTTGCAGGCTCTTACTTTAAATGTATAGCTTCCTGCGTCAAGTCCTATGACAGTGTAGCTGTTTGTATCCGTCTGTGCTATCTGCTTCCACTTGCCGTTTTTCAGCATAAAGACACGATAGTTTGAACAGCCTACTTTTTTCCATGAAAGGCTAACGGAAGCATTGCCCGTCTGAGCTTTAAGACCGCTTATAGGGCGTGGGTTTGTTGCGGAATTGTAGTTCACTGAATAGTCGCCGTAGACCTTTTGACCGTTCACTATCTTATAGGCTCTTACCTTGAAGTTCTCCCTTGTTGCCGCAGGCAGACCTGTAACAAGATATGTAGTGTCCGTAACGTCTGCTATCTCAGGATACTGACCCTTTGAACGCATTCCCACAGAATAGCCGTCCGCACCATTCACGGCGTTCCAGCTAAGTCTTATGGAGCTTATATCAGGGGTTTTAGATGTCAGCCCTGTGACCTGAGGCAGACTTGTCTGCTCCGCAGCTTCAGCCGCCTGCACAGGCATACTCACACTTAGCACGCTGTCAGGCACAGCACCTGCCGCACATATCATCATAGCGGCACAAGCCACTGCCGCTGCATTTTTTCTGTTTATTATCTTTTTCATTTTCAGACCTCCTTTGATGAAATTCTTTTGCACTTTAAGTATAACACGTTTTTACCAGTTTGTAAACACGCAATCCCGAATTATTTTTGTTCACATTTTGTTTTTTATGTTTACTTATACTCAGTTGCAAAACCTCTCTTTTGGCTGCTGAAAGAGTGTATAAAAAAACAAAGACCGCAGAAAAAATCTACGGTCTTTTGTGGCTGGGGTGGAAGGATTCGAACCTTCGGAATGACGGAGTCAGAGTCCGTTGCCTTACCACTTGGCGACACCCCAATGTTTGTTCGATTTAGCTTGTTTTTGGTTGGGATAGATGGATTCGAACCATCGGAATGACGGAGTCAAAGTCCGCTGCCTTACCTCTTGGCTATATCCCATCGTCATGTCCCTCACTCAAACAGCTTAATCATTATAGCACACCATTTCGGGAAATGCAATACCTTTTCATGTTTGTTTACAAAGCATTTACAATGTATTAACATATATGTGCAAAACGACGTAAAACCGTAGGATGTTGTAGAAAAACTATTGAAAATGGTCAAAATATGTGATAAAATGACCATAAGAGCGTGGCTCGGAACAAAAAACGAAAGGTCGTAACCGTTATGGAAGAGAAGAAAAAAGGTTTTATCAAGAAGTTTGTAAATGAGTTCAAGGCGTTTGCTCTCAAAGGAAACGTCATGGACTTGGCAGTGGGCGTTATCATAGGCGCTGCATTTCAGAATATCGTGACGTCGTTTACGGAAAATTTTATCAACCCGATAATAGGCTGTATAGGCGGCGCTGACGTAGAGGGCAAGATACATTTGCTTGGAAATCAGTACATAAACTACGGCGCATTTCTGACGGCAGTCATCAACTTCATAATCATGGCGTTCGTTATTTTTGTAATAATGAAGGTCATAAACAAGCTTGCGTCACTTGGCAAGCATGAAGAGCCTGAAAAGCCTGCAGAGCCACCGGTGGACATAGTGCTTCTTACAGAGATCAGGGATCTTCTCAAGGCACAGCAGGCGGCTGAGGCGAGCAAAGAGGAAGAAAAGGCAGAAGAATAAGATCTGAAACGGTACACTTTTTAAGTTAAGGGACAGCTCCCATGTGGGGCTGTCTTTTTTTGTTGGTTATCTTTTTTGACGGTATTCGCTCAAATTCAGGTAGGGACAAACACTTTTCTTCTGTAAAAACTCCACAATTATTTATCTTTCACTTTGTCACTTATTCTGTTTTAAATCTCTTTACTTTTTTGTCATCATATGATAAAATAATAACATATATGTTTGTGAATACTTTTAAGCTTTTAAGTTTTCTAGCTTTCAAGCTTTTAATTATGAAAGGAAGTTTTTGTATGCCTATAACCGAGATACTGGAGCGTAACGCAAGAGAGTTCGGAAACGATGTTGCTCTGGTAGAGGTCAATCCTGAGATCAGAGAAACCAGACGTGTGACTTGGAAGGAATATGAGCTTATAGAGCCTAACCCAGTCTGTCATTATCGCCGTGAGATAACCTGGAGCGTTTTCAACGAAAAGGCAAACCGTTTTGCCAATCTGCTTTTATCCCGTGGGGTAAAAAAGGGTGACAAGGTGGGTATCCTGCTTATGAACTGTCTTGAATGGCTGCCTATTTATTTTGGTATCCTCAAGACCGGTGCGCTTGCAGTGCCGCTGAATTTCAGATACACTCCTGAAGAGATAAAATACTGTCTTGACCTTGCCGAGGTGGATATTCTTGTATTTGGCCCTGAGTTTATCGGCAGAGTTGAGGAGATAGCTGATGAGATAAGCAAGAACAGACTTCTTTTCTATGTTGGCGAGAATTGTCCGTCATTTGCAGAGCATTATGACAGACTCACTGCAAACTGCGCAAGCACTACTCCGTACATAGAGCTTACTGACGAAGACGATGCGGCTATCTACTTCTCGTCAGGCACAACCGGCTTCCCGAAGGCTATCCTGCACAATCACGAGAGCCTTATGCACGCCGCAAGAGTTGAACAGAATCATCACGGTCAGACAAAGGATGATGTATTCCTTTGTATCCCTCCGCTTTATCACACAGGTGCGAAGATGCACTGGTTCGGAAGCCTTATCTCAGGGGGCAAGGCGGTGCTTCTCAAGGGCGTGAAGCCTGAATTTATACTTGATACTGTATCAAGGGAAAAGTGTACTATAGTATGGCTTCTTGTGCCTTGGGCACAGGATATCCTTGACGCTATCGACAGCGGCGAGGTGACACTTTCAAAGTATGAGCTTTCACAGTGGAGGCTTATGCACATAGGCGCACAGCCTGTTCCGCCGTCACTTATTGCACGCTGGAAAAAGGTTTTCCCTAACCACAAATATGACACTAACTATGGTCTTAGCGAATCTATAGGCCCCGGCTGTGTACACCTTGGTGTGGATAACATTGACAAGGTAGGCGCAATAGGCAAGGCAGGCTTTGGCTGGAAGGTCAAGATAGTTGATGATAAGGGCAACACTGTAAAGCGTGGCGAAGTGGGCGAGCTTTGTGTAAAAGGCCCCGGCGTTATGACCTGCTACTACAGAGATCCAAAGGCGACGGCTGAAACTCTCAAAGACGGCTGGCTTTTCACGGGCGACATGGCTCAGGAGGACGAGGACGGATTTATTTACCTTGTTGACCGCAAAAAAGACGTTATTATAAGTGGTGGAGAAAATCTTTACCCTGTACAGATAGAAGACTTTTTGAGAAGTCACGACGCTATCAGAGACGTGGCAGTAATTGGTCTGCCTGACCAGCGTTTGGGCGAGATAGCGGCGGCAATAATCGAGCTAAAGCCAGACCACCCATGCACAGAGGAAGAGATAATGGCGTTTTGTCAGAAGCTTCCGAGATACAAGCGTCCGCACAAGATAATTTTTGCAGACATACCGAGAAACCCAACGGGCAAGATAGAGAAGCCAAAGCTCAGGAAGATATACTGCGGAGAGAGCCTTGTGGCAAAGCAAAATCACGGATAAAAAGTAAAGAGGGGTAACGAAAATGGGACGAGAAGTAGTATTTGCCAACATACGAAAAAGAATGATAGCAATGATAGCTGGCGGTGTGATACTCACGCTGATGGGTGGATTTATCTCATTTGCGGCGGTAGTAGCCGGTGAATACGGCGTATTGATACTTGGGCTTTTTGCTCTTACGCCTGGTGTTATATTTCTTATATTTGGTACATCACGGAGGACGCACCCTGAAAAGAGCGGAATATTCAAAGCCAATCCCGATCTTTTACAGCAGGCTGACGAGCTTTACGCCAATATACAATATCAGGACGATCATATTATCGTATCCGACAGGGTGCTTGCCAACAAGAAAGCGCCATTTCAGATGTGCTGGCGAGAGGAAGCCTACGGCATTTACCAGCACACAGCGAGTATGAATTTCATCAGCTACACCAACGAGATAATCGTCTGCACGAAGCACAAGAAGAATGTACTGCGTTTTAACGTATATGCCAAGGGCAAGGACACCGCCATGGGGCTTATGCAATTGCTTTCCCAATGTTGCCCCAACGCAATGGTAGGTTACACTCCTGAAACGCTTGCATATGTTAAGGAGATGCAGAGGCGTGCTCAGCAATAGATGATGGACAAGCTCTTTGTGCTTAAATTTGCACAAAGGGCTTGACTTTTTTTGTGATTACTTGTATAATAGTATAGTTGACACAAGGAGATGTACCCAAGTGGCTGAAGGGTCCGCACTCGAAATGCGGTAGTACGGCAAAACCGTAGCGAGAGTTCAAATCTCTCCATCTCCGCCAAACGAACAAAAACCACCGTAAATACGGTGGTTTTCTTTTGTATACACGATTTTTACACGATTGTGTTCAATATCTTCACCGCACGTTCTTCCTCTCGTGGGTAGAGGTGCGAGTAGGTGTTCCATGTCATTGATATGTTGGAATGTCCAAGACGTCTTGCTATCTCCTGAATGTTTATGCCCTCATTGGCGAGCAGGGAAGCGTGGCTGTGACGGAAGTCATGAATACGGATACGTTTGACACCTGCCAAGTCTGCAAACTTCTTGTTGGTCTTTTCAAGAGACGTGTCACGGATAGGACGCTCACCGCCGCAGATGTACATATCATCACTGAACTTTGGCACTGCTTTCTTACAGCGTTCGTAATGTTCGGACAGCACTGCTCTTAACGGCTCTGGTATCTGTATCGTCCGTATGCTTGGCTTGTTCTTTGGTGGTGTGATACGATCACCGCCTTTGAGCTTCTGAGCAATGCTCTTGGTGATGGATATGTAGCCGTCTTTTATATCCGTCCATTGCAGGGCGTATATCTCGCCTTTTCGCATACCCATGTAAAATGCTATGTTGAAAAATACATAGTAGTTCCATTCGTACATTGAGCCGCCGTCCTCTGCTTCCTGAGCATAATTCTTAGCTGCTGATATGTATTTCTTGAACTCGTCAGGCGTGTAGAAAAGCATTTCTTTCTTGGCTTCAAGGGGCGCTTTGAAGTTGCCTGCGGTTATAACGGGGTTTTTCGGAATGTATTCCATTTTCACAGCATAGTTCATCATTGCACGAAATTCGCCGTAAATGTTCTTTCGAGTGACGATAGCCAATCCCTGTTCTGACAGCTCCTGTTTCCACTTCTGCACCATTGGTACGTTCAGATTATCTATCCTCACGCTTTCAAAGGTGGGCAGGACGTTCTTTTTCAGTATTCTTAGGGACTTGTCCAATGATGTTTCACGGACTTCTGAACACTTGGCGGTGATGTACTCCGTGAATAGCTGTCCGATAGTCATTTTTGGAGCTATCTCTTTAGCATTGAGCTTTTGTGTAAGCTGGATTTCAAGCTGTTTAGCCGTCTCTGCACCGAACGCCACACGGTCTATCTGATGAGGCTTTCCGAAACTGTCCGTATAATTGACACGCACACGATATTTTTGCAGACCGTCTTTTCTGATGTTCTTTCCGTTCTTGTCTGTCATTTTGTAGATCGGCATAAATATTCCTCCTATTCTTGACACTCCAAAAAAAGTGTGCTACAATAAAAGGGCAAAATTCGCCCTTTCTTAATGGGTTAGTGTGAATTTGAATCGAGCTGATATTGGTAGTATCCGCTCTGCTCGCCTCTGAGTGTTGGTAGCACTTGGGGGCGAGATTTTTTTATTTTATTTTTTTCTTATATCTGTCTCGTTGTTTTGTATAATCATCTCGTGGATTAGGCGTTATTGATATATAGTTGTCTAAAATTTGTACTGCTTCTTTGTATCGGTTGACTTTTGCAAGCATTTCAGGTACATACTGAATATATCTTTCGCTTTCCAGGACGAGTAAACAGGCTTCTAATCCATATTCGGCAGCTTGTTCATATTGTCCGTCCATATATAGATTTAGTGCTTTGGCAAATTTTTTATCAGGGTATGACAAAGGTTGCTGATTTATTTTAGTTATGCCGTCTGAATAGAGAAGAGCAGTTGAACAACCGTGAGAACAGAATGGCGGGAAATTCACACCAATCTCAGCGTCCTTAATATCATAAATCTTCCCTCTCTGCTCTTGGCATTTTTCGCAGGGTGCGCCGTGAGTACTTATGAAGTATTTACTACCTAAACGTGCATATTTTTTTATATTACGGTGTCCATTTATTAAAGACGAGGATGTTATACAATATTTTTTTGCTAATGATCTTGACATATTGTATTTTAATCTTAAATATCTCTCTCCGTTAACGCAAGCAAGCATTATCCGAGTAATATCATACAAGATATCATAGCTAGTCTCTTCACACATTAAATTAAATAGTAAGTAACCATTTTGATAAAACCACGCAATGTCATCGTTATTTTGTTCAATGTTGGTCATTATATCGTTTTGTAAATCAAGAATCTTATCGGTTTTAATTAAAAAAATTCTATCTTTTTCGGATTTGTTATTTTTCTTTAGAGTATAGTCGGGCTGTTCGCTCTTTGCTTTATTAAGCATTTGCAATGTTTCTTCTGAAAATCGCTCTTGGTACGGTTCTAAACTATCAAAGAACGATTTTATTTTATTGCATTTTCCTTTATCGGTTTTTAATCTTGCAGCTTCGGATATGGTTGTTACCCAACTGCGTGAAAGAAAAGCCTGATAATATTTTTGTTCGTTTTCCTGTAGTTCGTTAAGCTCAAAGCTGGGTGTAGGATCTAAATACTCATAATTAATATTCATTAATTCTTTAAGAGTACTTATAAGTTTATCGAAATTACTAAAAAATTTTTCAGCATTAGTACTTTCTTTTACCCAATGACGATAGTTTCCTATATCACAGTACAATAGATAAACCCTATTGTTGGTATCCAAATCATTATACATATAACGATACTCCGCTTACATCGTCTCGACTTCTTCAAGAGTGCCAAAGCTGAAAAAGTCACCTCTGACTATATGCTCCATTTCGTGAGCTATAGTCTTTTTTTGTTCCTCATAGGATAGCCTAGAGTTTATGTATGTATTATAAAATCCGTCAGAATCCATTGCTGTCACTCCCTTTACTGTTATGGGCAAAGGGACGTATCTAATGCAATAATCCAATCTATTCACTATCCTTTTGCATACGCTTTAAAATCTCAACTGTAGCCTCTATATCCTCTTTAGTGACGTTCTTTGACACACTAAAGAGGATCTTCATTTCTGGTCGTGTTCTCAGCTCATCTATTATATCTCTTGTTTCGTCATCAAGATAGATAGGCTCGTTGTGTGCTTCGACCTTGATATTTTCTTCACCGTTCAACAAATAATCAACAGAAACTCCGAAATATTCAGCTATCTTTGATAGTGTATCTGTAGATAACTTCTTTTTTCTGCCTGCTTTTAAATCGGTTAAAGAGCCTCTGCTTGCACCTGTTTCTTTGCACATTACTGTTACATTTATATTTCTCTTTTTGCACAAGCTTTCAATTCTATTGTACAATTCTGACATAGTTACACCTCGTAATTTGTGTAATATAACAAAATTACGCAAAAGAGTAATTTTCACTTGACAATTACGCAAAAGTGTAATATAATACAGTCAAGGCAATACGCAAGAGCGTAATATTTGTATCTGGTAAATATATTATATTACATTTAAACGTAACTGTCAATATGTAAAACACATATTAGTGTGAATATTATGCAAAGGTGGTGTTAATTATTAGTGAACGTAAAAGACCGCTGACTGAGTACGGCGTGGAAGTCAAGGTACGTCTTGTTAAACTCAACAAGACACAGAAGTGGCTCATTGAGGAAGTCAAGAAACTTCTTCCTGAAACTTATCTCGACACATCAAACATGTATAAGATAATGACGGGTGAGATAAAGTCAAACAAGATTGAAGCGGCTATCAATGAAGTCCTTGACATTAATTATACTCAGAACGCTGAAAATGTCAACAGCTAATAGTCCGATTGAACGGACAGAAAATGAGGTGAGAGAAAGTGGAACAGAAAATTACTGCTATTCCAAGAGGGTGTGACAGTGCTAGGGTTGAGCAGGTGATCGTAACAAGAGCCTTGAAAGGTGCAGGAACAGAAGATGACCCCTGTAGAGAGGTCATTCAGTATTGGACTCTTGACGGAGAGCTGATTGTAACAAGATCACAATATGAGGAGGGCAAACGTTGAATTTGAAAAAGATAGCGTACTATCTCGGTATTGCGTTGTGCCTAGCAAGTCCGCTTGCATTCGGTATATGTATGCTAATAGGGCTTGACAACACAATTCCGTTGTCGCTTATGATAACTAGCAATGCTTGCAGGATATGTTCACTGGAAGCAGAAATGACAGAAAACACAATGAGGAGGTACAAAAATGAAACTGTACAAGGTAACGACGACAGACCGGTATAATCGCAACTGGGTCTATACAGTATCCGCCGATAGCGAACGTGAGGCTTTATGGAAAGTAAAAGCGAACACTATTAGTTCGGGTGAAACTGTCTTGACAATCAAGGAGGTGGACTAAATGAGGTCACCTGACATTGAAATGGCAGTGCGGCTGTACTATGAAAAGCCCGAAATAACCAATGCGGATATCAAGGAGCTGTTCAGCACAGGTGAAACGCAGACTATCAAGATCAAGAAAGCGGTTAAGGAAGAAATGGCAAAGCGTGGTGTGAAGTCATGGCTGCCGCACTCGGTCAATACCGAGATAGCCTACGAGGTGTGGGGCATTGATATCGACAACTTCGAGAAAAGGCTTAAAAAACTCCGCACGCTTTACGGAAAGGACGTGAGAAAATGATAGCCGTACTAGAAATAATCAGATGTGCCGCAGCGGTAGCGCTTGTGGTGGTGCTTGCAATGTATGTAGCGTACAGGTGGTATGTAAGCGTAAAAGAAACTGCCTACGAGGAAGCAGAGGAGAGCATTAAGCGTGCAGTGAGAGAAGCAGGTAGACCTGTGGTCAAGGTCGAAGTTGAAATGAAAGGAAAGTGGTAATGAACATTGTAGGAATACTGCTGATAACAATAGCTGTGCTTGCAGGGATAGATGTAGTGATGTATCTTATTCGGAGCGTGGCTGATAGGCACTGGGAGAAACGTTTTGAAAACGAGGAGGACAATGATGATAACGAAAGAGGAGTTTGAAAAGGTGGTTAAGGTTTGCACCAGTACAGGATTTACTGTTAGTTGCGAAAATTGTCCGCTAAGCGAAAAAGATTTTAAGTGTGGTGTGTATTTGGCAGAGTACATAGCAAACAACACAAAAAACGAGCCTGCACCTGCGGCAACAGGCACAAGCTCGGAGGTATCAAAAGATACCAGTTCAATATTACACCTTGATGATAGCACACTGCTTGACATTTGTCAAGAGGAGCTAGAGGCAATATCAGAAATAGCCCTTAATGACTACCCAAACGAGTATCTGACGGGATATATCGTAGCTTTAAAGAAAAATATCGAGAGGCTGAGAGGCGGTGACAGCAAATGAAAGGCTCGCCGACACGTTGCGTAGACCCTGTCATGAAGTGCTGTCAGGATTGCGCTTGGGGATATCGTAAATATGGCGATGACGTGGAATGCTACGCAGATCTGCAAGGCTGCTGCTTTGACACGGTATGCACGCTTGACTTCGACAAGGGCAGACCAGAGGACGAACCAACAGAAGATGAAATAAGACAATTTGAAAAAGAAATGAGGAGATCTGAATGTCAGTAAAAATAAACTCGCTTGAATTTGAGAACGTAAAGAAGATAAAAGCCGTACAGCTTGAGCCTGCAAAGAATGGGCTTACTGTTATCGGCGGTAAGAACAGGCAGGGCAAGACCTCTGTCCTTGACGCTATCGCTTGGGCGCTTGGCGGTGACAAGTATAAGCCGTCCTCTCCTCAGCGCGAGGGATCTGTTGTCGAACCGCATTTGAAGATCACTCTCAACAATGGAATCGTAGTGGAGCGTTCGGGCAAGAACAGCTCTCTCAAAGTCACCGACAGCACAGGCAAAAAAGGCGGTCAGCAGCTTTTGAACAGCTTCGTTGAGCAGTTTGCACTTGACCTGCCTAAGTTCATAAATCAATCAAGCAAGGAAAAAGCTTCAACTCTGCTGAAAATAATAGGCGTGGGTGATACGCTCTATGAGTTGGAGCATAAGGAACATTCCCTCTATGACCAGCGTACCGCTATCGGCAGGATAGCAGACCAGAAGTCTAAGTTTGCAAAGGAAATGCCCGTGTATGCAAATGTCCCTGCCGAGCCTGTTTCGGCTTCGGAGCTTATCAGACAGCAGCAGGATATACTTGCTCGCAACGGTGAAAATCAGCGTAAACGTGACCAGAAAGAATACTACGAAAAGCAGTTGGAGATTGCTAAGTCCGCCTATGAACGTGCAAAAGCAAGCTATGAAGCGGCAGTGAACAACTTCAAGCTTGCAAGCCTTGACGCTCAAGACCTTGTGGACGAAAGCACAGCTGAGCTTGAAAAGAATATCTCGGAAATCGAGGAGCTGAACAAGAAGATAAGAGCAAACCTCGACAGGGAAAAAGCTGAGATAGATGCTGAGGACTACCGTTCACAGTATACATATCTCACTGAGCAGATAGAGGACGTAAGGCAGGCTAAAACCGACCTGCTGGGCAGTGCCGACCTGCCCCTTGAGGGCCTTTCCGTTGAGGACGGAGAGCTGCTGTATAACGGGCATAAGTGGGACAGTATAAGCGGAGCAGAACAGCTTATCGTCGCTACCTCTATCGTGAGAAAGCTCAACCCTGACTGCGGTTTTGTCCTGCTGGACAAGCTTGAACAAATGGATACCGACACCCTTGAAGACTTCGGCAAGTGGCTTGAAGCACAGGGCTTGCAGGCGATAGCCACAAGAGTTTCTACAGGTGACGAATGCAGTATCATTATCGAGGACGGCAGGTCAATGGACAATGATAAGGAAGAAAACACAGAAACGAAAACTTGGAAAGCAGGTGCATTTTAATGTATGAAATAACATCAGGAGTTGTAAGCTCCGCACAGAAAGTCGTGATATATGGTCCTGAGGGCATAGGCAAATCCACCTTTGCGGCTCAGTTCCCCGACCCTGTATTTATTGATACTGAGGGCAGCACAAAGAAGCTGAACATCAGACGTTTTCCTAAGCCGTCAAGCTGGGAAATGCTCAAAAATGAGGTAAAGGAAGCTATGAACGGCAGGCTCTGCAAGACCCTTGTCATTGATACATTTGATTGGGCTGAACAGCTTTGCATTGAAATGATCTGCTCGGCTCATCAGAAGAAAGGCATTGAAGATTTCGGCTACGGCAACGGCTATGTTTACGAGAAAGAGGAGATAGGCAAGTTTCTTAATCTCTTGCAGGAGGTAGTTGACAGCGGTATCAACGTTGTGCTTACGGCTCACGCTCAGATGAGAAAGTTTGAACAGCCTGACGAGCTGGGGGCTTATGACCGTTGGGAGTTAAAGCTCGGCAAGAAAACTTCTTCTCAGATATCGCCTCTTGTGAAAGAATGGGCAGATATGGTGCTGTTTGCAAACTACAAAACATATGCAGTAGCTGTAGATAAGGACGGCAAGAAGTTCAAGGCTCAGGGCGGCGACCGTGTTATGTACACCACACATCACCCTTGCTGGGACGCCAAAAATCGTGACGGACTTCCGCCCGAAATGCCTTTTGAGTATAGTGGTATAGCTCATCTGTTTGCGTATACACAGCCTGCTGAAATGCCTAAGCCTGTTCCTGCACCGACAGTTCAGACAGCACAGCCTACACAGACCGCACAGACTGCCACACAAAAGTCGGACGAGCCTCTTACTGATCTCAGCGGCTTTGAAGACGTTGCACCACCTATCGTTATCCCTGAGGGCATACCGAAAGCACTTGCGGACCTTATGAGAGCCAACAACGTAAGCGAATCGGATATACGTCTTGTGGTATCTCAGAGAAACTATTTCCCTTATGATACCCCTATTACAAACTATCCTGACGACTTCGTGCAGGGCTGTCTGATAGGTGCTTGGGAGCAAATGCTGCCACTTATCAGAGAAAATCAGAAAGTACCATTTTAAAAAGAGGACAACACTATGGATAATTTTATGGAATACGGCTGGGAAGATGAGATAGTCAACGAGGGTGGGGACTTTGTCCTGCTCCCTGAGGGGGACTATGACTTCACCGTTGCAAAGTACGAACGTGCAAGACACGAGGGGTCGGCGAAAGTACCGCCCTGCAATATGGCAAAGGTCACATTCACCATTTGGGGTGCAGAGGACAGCGTGGAGATAACAGAGAACTTCTTCCTTTGCAACAAGTTTGAGTGGAAACTCTCAGCACTTTTCTTGGCTCTCGGACTAAAAAAGCATGGCGAACCGCTGAAAATGAACTGGAACGCTATCACAGGCAAAAAGGGCAAGTGTCACGTCTACATTGACAACTACAAGAACAAGGACGGTGAGGACAGGCAGTCCAACAAGATTAAAAAGCTTTATGCCTATGATGAGAATGTGACTACCGTTCAGCCTGCTCAGACGCAGACACCGCAGTATAGTCAGCCTGCTCAGACAGGTGGCTGGAAAGCCGGTGCGTTCTGATGATGAATTTAAGACCATATCAAAACGAGGCTAAGCTTGCTATACTTGAACAATGGTCTGAGGGAATAAACAAAGTCCTTGCAGTTCTGCCCACAGGAACGGGAAAGACAATACTTTTCTCGGCTGTTACGGAAGAATGTGTGCGGCAGGGTAAGCGTGTGCTTATCCTTGCCCACAGGGGCGAGCTGCTCAACCAGGCGGCGGACAAGCTTATGAAGTCAACAGGGCTTGGCTGTGCCACCGAGAAAGCAGAGCAAAGCTGTTTAGGCTCTTGGTATCGTGTAGTAGTAGGCTCAGTTCAGACCCTTATGCGTGAGAAAAGGCTCAAAGGCTTTTCGGAAAATTACTTCGATACCATTATCATTGACGAGGCTCATCACGCTATCTCAGACGGCTATCAGAGAGTGCTTGACCATTTTCCTGAAGCTCAGGTACTCGGGGTAACAGCTACACCTGACAGGGGCGATATGAAGAACTTAGGCTCGGTGTTCGACAGCCTTGCATATGAATACACCCTGCCGCAGGCTATCAAAGAGGGCTATCTTTCACCTATCAAGGCTATCACCATACCGCTGAAACTTGACCTTTCAGGAGTATCAACGCAGGCAGGAGATTTCAAGGCAAGTGATATCGACACGGCACTTGACCCTTATCTTTATCAGATAGCTGATGAAATGCTCAAATACTGTAAGGAACGCAAGACAGTTGTGTTCCTGCCGCTTGTCAAGACCTCTCAGAAGTTCCGTGATATCCTTATCAGCAAAGGGTTCAACGCCGCTGAGGTCAACGGAGAAAGCACAGACAGAGCAGAGATACTTGAAGCTTTCGACAAGGGCGAATACAACGTGCTGTGCAACTCAATGCTCCTCACAGAGGGCTGGGACTGTCCGTCAGTTGACTGCGTTATTGTGCTAAGACCAACAAAAGTGCGTGGGCTTTACTGTCAAATGGTAGGCAGAGGCACAAGGCTTTGCGAGGGAAAGACAGAGCTTTTGCTGCTTGATTTCCTATGGCACACAGAACGCCACGAGCTTTGCAGACCTGCACACCTTATCTGTCAGAATGAAGAGGTCGCTGAGAAAATGACCGAAAACCTTGCCAATGAGGCAGGCTGTGCAGTGGATATCGAAGAGGCAGAAAAACAGGCAAGCGAGGACGTTGTGGCACAGCGTGAAGAGTCTTTGGCAAAGCAGCTCAAAGAAATGAAAACACGCAAGCGAAAGCTCGTTGACCCTTTGCAGTATGAAATGTCAATACAGGCTGAGGACTTGTCCTCTTATGTTCCTGCTTTTGGCTGGGAGTGTGCTCCTGCTACCGACAAGCAGAAAGCAAAGCTTGAAAAGCTGGGCATTTTCCCTGACGATATAGACAACGCAGGCAAAGCAAAGCTTATCCTTGACCGACTTGAAAAGCGCCGCAATGCAGGACTTACCACACCTAAGCAGATAAGGCTGCTTGAAAGCAAGGGTTTTGAACACGTTGGCTCTTGGAGCTTTGACAGTGCAAGCAGGATGATAGCACGTATCTCTGCCAATGGTTGGAGAGTGCCAAGAGATATCGACCCGAAAACATACACACCTGAGAACTAAGGAGAAGTGAATGGATAACACAAATTTGCTTAAAATGCTTGAATACATAGACCCTGCAAGCTGTGATTATCAAGAATGGGTCAACGTGGGAATGGCTCTCAAGCACGAGGGCTATTCCGTGAACGATTGGGACAGTTGGTCGAGGTCAGACAGCCGTTATCACAGCGGTGAGTGTGAACACAAGTGGCAAGGCTTTAACGGCAATGCTCAGCCCGTGACCGCAGGAACTATCGTGCAAATGGCAAAGGAAAGAGGATACAGCCCCCATGAGTTTAAGGCATACGATTGGGACGGCGAGATAATTGCAGAAGAAAGCAGTCCCCTTGTAAACGGCGGTGAGGGCATACCGATCACCGAGCCTGCCCAATGGGATCCTGTCAAGGAGATAGTCACCTATCTTGAAACACTCTTTGAGGCAGGAGAGAACGTGGGCTATGTTACGCAAACGTGGGAAACAGAAAAGGACGGCAAGACCAAGTATCTGCCCACAAAAGGGTGCTGTGACAGGACGGCAGGGGAACTTATCAAGAGGCTTGGCGAATGTAACGGCGACATTGGTGCTGTGTTTGGCGACTACAAGGAAGAAGCCGGAGCGTGGATCCGCTTCAACCCTCTTGACGGCAAGGGCGTAAAGAACGAGAACGTCACCGATTACCGCTATGCCCTTGTGGAGAGCGACAGTATGCCTATAGAACAGCAGAACGCCGTCATAAGAGAGCTTGAACTTCCTATCGCTGTGCTTGTATACAGCGGTGGCAAGAGCGTTCACGCTATCGTCAAGATAGACGCTCCCAACTATGATGAATACCGCAGGCGTGTTGATTTTCTTTACAAGGTCTGCAAGGAAAGCGGTCTTGACATAGATAAACAAAACCGCAATCCCTCACGTCTTAGCCGTATGCCGGGCGTGATGAGAAACGGCAAGAAACAGTTCATCATTGACAAGAACATAGGCAAAGAAAGCTTTTCGGAATGGAAAGATTACATAGAAAGTATCAATGATGATCTCCCCGACCCTGAGAGCCTGAGTGCTGAGTGGGATAACCTGCCTGAGCTTGCACCACCACTTATTGACGGTGTTCTCAGACAGGGTCACAAAATGCTCATTGCAGGTCCGTCAAAGGCAGGCAAGTCTTATGCGCTTATCGAGATGTGCGTGGCGATAGCTGAGGGGGTCAAGTGGTTTGGCTGGCAATGCACCAAAGGAAAGATACTATACGTCAACCTAGAGCTTGACAGAGCATCTTGTCTGCACCGTTTCAAGGACGTGTACACCGCAATGCACTTAGAGCCTGATAACCTCAACAGCATAGACATATGGAACCTGCGAGGTCACAGCGTGCCAATGGACAAGCTTGCACCAAAGCTTATACGCCGAGCAAGCAAGAAGAATTACATTGCCGTGATAATAGACCCTATCTACAAGGTCATAACAGGCGACGAGAACTCAGCAGACCAAATGGCACACTTTTGCAACCAGTTTGACAAGGTATGCACAGAGCTTGGCTGTGCGGTCATATACTGCCACCACCACTCAAAGGGAGCACAGGGCGGTAAGCGTTCAATGGACAGAGCCAGCGGTTCAGGAGTATTCGCCCGTGACCCTGACGCACTTCTTGACCTTTCAGAACTTGACATTTCAGACAGCCTTTACAAGCAGCAGGAGGACGAAACTGTTTGCCGTATCTGTGAGAACTGGGTGAGGAGATTTTACAGAAATACTGATGACCTTTGTTCACAGGACGATCTTGTTACGCCGTCAAAAATGCTTGAGATAACACACAAGTACCTGCACCCGAACTCATACAAGCTTATGATGGCCGACATAGACAAGGCTAAGCTTGCAGTAAGAAACCGTACAGCATGGCGTATAGAGGGTACTCTGAGAGAGTTCCCGAAGTTTGCTCCCCTCGATATGTGGTTTGATTATCCTGTTCACAGAGAGGATACTGTGGGCGTGCTTAAAGACTGCGAGGTAGAGGACATCTCACCGAATTGGAAGAAGAATTTCAGCAAGAAGAAGACCAATGAAGACCGCAGCAAGGAACGCAAGGAGAGCATTGAAACAGCTTTCAGCGGTGTGCAGGAGAACGGCAAGTGCCGCATTTCTGAGCTGGCGGAGTACATAGGAAAGAGCGAAAAGACAGTGCGTTCATACCTCAAAGAGCATGGTGGTTTCTGGATAGATGGCGGCGAATGCGGCTTAAAGAAGTGAGGGAAAGAAAGGAAAAAGTCGAGAAAATTTACTTTGAAACGGAAAGGAAAAAATCGAGTAAGTGTAAGGAAAATATCGGTGTTTTCCCTTAGGAAGAAAATATCGACAAAATACCGACTTTTTCCCGAGGGAAGAAAAAGTATATTATTACATAATATATATTTTCGGGCATAAGCCGCCCGAAAATCTATTCTGAAATAATAAGGCGGCTAGCACACCGACCGCACGAGAGGAGCAGATAACAATGACTGAATTTTTTATGGCAATGATACCGCCGACAGCTACAGCACAGGAACACAAGGTGGCAGTGAGAAACGGCAAGCCGATATTTTATGACCCACCCGATGTCAAGGCGGCAAAAGAAAAGCTCACGGCAAACCTTGCAAGGCACAGACCGCCTGAAAAATACATCTGTGGGATAAGGTTGGTAACAAAGTGGCTGTTTCCAAATGACGGCAAACACAAAGACGGAGAGTACAAGATCAGCAAGCCTGACACGGATAACTTGCAGAAGATGTTCAAGGACTGCATGACAAAGCTTGACTTCTGGACAGACGACCAGCTTGTGGCAAGTGAGATATGCGAAAAGTTCTGGGCGGACATACCCGGCATTTATGTGAGGATAGAGGAGCTATGACGATACACGAGGTAAAGAAAAGTCTCGGACGCAGGGTGAGCTACAACGGCTCCGACTGCTACGAGCTGACAGGGTGCATTATCCGCAAGAGCAGTAAGACAGGTCAGTTCTTCTATCAGGCAGAGATCGCTGACAAGACTTGTGGCAACACGTTGGTGTATTGTAGGCTGGAAGAGTTGAGGTGTGAGGAGGGGTAAAATGGCAAAGGACAAAACACCCGAAGAACTGTTAAAGCAGTATTCGGCAGAAATTTTAAAGTCAATAGAGCGGTACAAGTCCATTATCGAGCATGGCTGTAGTGATCCATCATGGCCTGACGGCTGTAATGCCAATTTGTGCAGAAACCATGTTCTGGCATACAAGCGATACATTCTGGATATCTGCACGGCTAACGATTTGAAAATTCCACAGGAATATTACCTGCCAACGCCGCCTGAACAAGATAATAGCTTTATGGCTGACAAGACTAGCGAAAGGTACAAAAGGTTGAACAGCTATCCTGATTATAACGGCAGGCTGACAACGAGGAAAGTTGACTATGATGATAGTCAGATGAGTTTATAGGAGGGATAAAAGTGAAAAGCTATGAGGAGCGTACCAAAGACAATGAACAGAAGATAGCAGCTTTCCAAACTAAGCAGAAAATGCCGTATGAGTTCAAGGTCAAATACGCTGAGGTCAGAGTAAGGGAGTTCATTCGTGAATGTGACAAAAGAAATCTGAATACGCACATATCGGTAGGCGGACTTGACAGCATAACGCTTTTGAAATTTATACATGATTACTGTGGTTTCAGTTATGTTCCAGGTGTATCGGTATCTAGTCTTGAAGACAAATCTATTCAGCAGATACACGAGCAACTTGGAGTGATAAAGTTAAGCCCATACAAGTCAAAAATAGATATCATACGGGAATATGGTTTTCCTGTACTATCAAAAGAAACAGCCGCAAAAATAGAACTGCTTGCACACCCTACGGACAAGAACAAGACAGTTCGTCACGCTATCATAACGGGTGAAACGGGAGAGTATGGCGGTTTTCGCAAGCATACAAGAATGCAGCTTTCTCAGCGCTGGCTTGAACTGTTTGGCGGTTACGAAAATGAAAACGAGGGTGTTGACTACAAGATACCGCCGTTTAAGGTATCATCACAATGCTGTTTCTGGATGAAAGAAAAGCCGTGTGATGATTGGGCAAAGCAACACAAGAGCGTGCCGTTCTTAGGACTTATGGCAAGTGAGGGTGGCAGACGTGAAAAATCGCTAATGCTTAACGGCTGCAATTACTTTGGCAAAAGCACGATACGTTCAGCACCATTTGCCATATTTACAAGGCAGGACTTGCTACAACTTGCACTTGACCTGAATGTGCCTGTGCCTACAATCTATGGCGAGATAAAACGTGACTTTGACGGAAAGCTTTGCACAACAAAAGCTCAGCGTACAGGCTGTTCAATGTGCGGTTTCGGCATACATATGGAACAGCGTCCTCACCGATTTGACAGGCTTCGTGAAAGAAATGAAAAAGAGTGGGATTTCTGGATGAACAAGTGTTGTGAAGATGCTGACGGCACAAAGTACGGCTGGGGAAGAGTTCTTGACTATATCGGCGTTGAATGGCGTGACAGAGTATTTGATATGAAAAATAACCAGCTTAGTTTGTTGGATGTCGAGGAGGGATAGCCTATGGAAAGAAACGACCCAATGACCATGTCACGCCTGAAAGCCTACCGCAGGAACGCCTCAGCCATTGAGGACATCAAGGCGGAGCTTTCAGGCAAGTACGTTGCCGACAGTATCAGCGTATGCACTCCGCCGTCCTACACACCACACAGCACACGCATAGACGGCTTTCTGCCAAGTGGCGATACACTTTCATTGCTGTGCGAGCAGGCACGGCTAGAGCGTGAGCAGAGGGCTGTGGAGGAATTTATCAAGGGGATAGAGGATAGACAAATGAGGAAGATATTTGTACTCAGGTTTGTAAAGGGATTGACTTGGATACAGATAGGACACAAGGTCGGAGGTACGGCGGACGGCTGTAGAATGGCAGTCAAAAGATATTTGAAAAAATAATCAAGTGTGTTCGTTTTGTTCGTTTTGGGTGTGATATAATTATACTGAGGAAAGTGTAGATGTACCTCAGACTTGTACTTTCATTGAAGTCACCTCCAATTTTCTAAGCCCCGTAAGGGGCTATGCAGAACGTGAGTGCATGAGCTTGCGGTCTGTTCCAACAGGTTAGTGCTTAATCCTACTTTTTGAAAAGCACCTTTCCATTAACATTGCCAACACTGACGAGTGTTCGGGCAGGATTGCAAAGCTGTATTGCAACAGGTACAGCTTTGAATTTGCAGGGAAAGCGAGCCACCGCTCAGACCTGCTCCACCATTTACAAAACTCCTTATAATATTTTCACAAGGGCGGCTGCTTTTTGCGGTCGCTTTTGCGTTGTGTCGTAAAAAGTTCATAAATGTCGAATTTTTGATATACTGCATAAAAAATACAAATGTGTTTTATGCAGTAAATAGAAATTCGGTGCATTTCGTTGATTTTCGCTCTGATTAGTGATATTATTTAAGAAATATTATTATGAGGAGAATTTCAGTTTATGAATAATAACGCTACATCTTTAACAATTGATAATGATACAAAGACTCTTGATAACATTAGAAGTATGTTCTTTAAATTAAATGCTAAACCCGATAGTATAACAAGAACATTTTCAAAGCAAATTAGAGTAAATATTGATTCTCTTGAAGATTTAAATTTAAGAGTAAGAGAAAAATTGAGAATGCACTGCGAAGAAAAGGCAAGTGCAATGACTTATGTTACGATAAATTGCAGCAATCATAAATCATATGATTATGCTACTTGGGAGAAATTTAAAAGGGCTTCATTTTCAAGCGCCGATTATATAGAAAGCATAACAATTAAATGGGACTTTTTGGTTACGATGCCACAGTATGAATATCCACAACCGCATTGTTTGGTTGTAAAGATTTCTTCAGGTTTGAAGATGACCGATTTTTTTAGTTTAGCTTTTTCTGGTAAGCTTGAAGATGTTAATGACATTAATATTTTAGATAATACGGTTGTTGCTAGAGTTGACTTTATTAATACTTTGCTTGGTGAGGAAGTATTAAACGTTGTTTCCGATTGGGTAGAAGCTTGTAATAGGAATAATAGCGATTGTAATAAATTTCTGCTTTTTTTAAGGAAGTATCGAAAGGCAACAGCAATACTAATTGAAAATGTTATGAATATTGTTGGATCCCTTGCATTATTTTTTTTGTTATATTATTATGTCAAAAGTAATAGCAGCAATAATATATTATCAAAAAGCAATGTTTCCAAATTAATAATTGGGGTAGGAATACTATATGCATTGATATACATCATAAAAAGAGTGTCACGAATAGTTGCAAGAAAGACATTTGAAGAATTGACAGATTATGGCGAGGGTCTTGTGTTTGAAATAACCAAAGGTGATAAACAACAGATTGAAGATAAAGAGAATTCAAATTCTAAGGCTGCGATACAGATTTTCATCAAACTTTGTTTTTCTTTTATTTTTGATTTAATATGTACAATAATAATATCGTATATATACTGATAGGAGGCGGTTTGATGTTAAACATATTGTCATTACTTAAGTCTTTCTTAAATGTGTATGAAGATGATATGGTAAAAGACTTTAAACGTAACTATAATACAAGATATTGTTAAATTGAAAAAAATAACGCTTCACAAGGGGCGTTATTTTTTATGTGTTGAAAACAAATTTAATAAATTTGTTTGTTTTGATAAAAGGGAAAGGACGGTGCCCTCATGACAGCACGGCAAAAGAAATTTGCAGAATACTATGCTCAGAGCGGCAACACCGTTCAGAGTGCTATAAAGGCAGGATACAGCGAGAAGTATGCGAAAGCTGACGCCTGCAAAATCCTAGATAATCCTAGTGTTGCGGAATATATCCGTGTGCTGTCCGAGAAAGCTCAGGACGAGCGTATAATGACCGCAAAGGAGAGGCAGGCACTCTTGTCTGATATCGCTAAGGACGGCAAGAATGACCCTGCTGACCGTATCAGAGCCGTCGATACCCTCAATAAAATGACAGGCGAGTATGTGGCTAAGATACAGGCGGAGGTCAAGACCTCTGAAAAGCTTTCAGACGTTTTCGCTCAGATAGGCGGTGAGGGACTTGACGAGTAAGTTTCCCCTGTCGCAGAAGTATATGGACTTCATCAACAGCGTTCGGGGCGTGTCTGCGGATTTTCTTGAGGGGACTACCGCAAGCGGCAAAACAACTGTGGGCGCAGGAATAAAATTCATGCGTATGGTGTCGGCAAGCAGGAAAAAGCTTCACGTCATTGCCGCTAAGACTACGGGAAAGGCTGAGGAAACTATCATTCAGCAGGATAACGGCATTCTTGACCTGCACACCAATGCTCGGTACTTCGGCAACGGTGATAAGGACTACAAACTGCCGCATATCAAGTTTGAGGGCAAGATAATCTATGTTCTGGGATATGACAACAAGGATAAGTGGGAAATGGTGCTGGGCGCTCAGTTCGGCTGCGTGTATATCGACGAGATAAATACCGCTGATATCGAGTTTGTCCGTGAGATGTCCACCCGAAACGATTACCTTATGGCGACCCTCAACCCTGACGACCCCTCTCTGCCTGTGTATAAAGAGTTTGTCAACCGCTCACGTCCGTATCAGAAATACGCCTGTGACGTGCCTGCGGAGATAATGAAAGAGCTTACAGAAGAACCTGTACCCAATTGGCGGTACTGGTTCTTTACTTTTCGTGATAATCTTTCACTTACTGATGAGGATATCAAACGAAAAATGGCTGCCGCTCCGAAAGGCACAAAGCTGTATAAGAACAAGATACTCGGTCTGAGAGGACGTGCAACAGGGCTTGTGTTTGACCTGCAAAAGCGAAATATCTTGACAGCAGAGCAGGCGAAAGCTTTCAATTATGTGTACTTCTCAGCCGGGCTTGACACCGCTTATTCGCAATCCTCACCTGATACCATAGCGTTCACCTTTGTGGGCATAACGGCTGACAGAAAGTGCGTCACTCTTGACGAGGAAGTGTATAACAATCGTGACAGACAAGTGCCGCTCACACCCTCCGACATACCGAAAATATTCACGGCGTTCTTGGAGAAAAACCGCAGGACGTGGGGCTTTGCACGAGATGTGTATATCGACAGTGCAGATCAGGCGACCATACTTGAATGTCAGAAGTTCGGACGGCTCACAGGCAGCATATATAATTTTATCCCGGCATTCAAGAAAACGAAAATAATTGACCGAATACACTTGCAGTCAGCTTGGCTGGCGGCAGGTGATTTTTATATCCTTGAGCATTGCAAGGAGTACGCAGGCGAGCTTAACATATACAGTTGGAAAGAGGATAAGGCTGAGCCGGAGGACGGCAACGACCACCTTATCAATTCCTGTCAGTATGCCTGGCTGCCGTATCGTGACAAGATAGGAAGTGTGAAGATTGACTAAATTCAGCATAGGAAGCAAGGTGAAAAATATGATAAGAAACTGGCTTGATATCCAGCCTGCACCCGAATACAGTATAACTATCACAGAGAAAACAGGTTTTATGACAGATGTGATAAGGTCACAGCTTTGGTATCGTGGTGACGCCGCAGAGCTTTCACAGTTCTTTCGTCAGCTTAACTTAGGCACAAATTCATTCTGGAGCAGCGTCCCTGAGAAAGAAAAGATACGCAAGATACATAGCGGTCTGCCTGCAATAATCGCCGATACGCTTTCATACATTGTCTATTCTGATATGGACGATATCAAGGTCACAGGGGACAAAGCAAAGGCTGACTTTGATAATATTTCCGAGCATATAGACTTCACAGAGCTGACAGGCAAGGCAATAGTTACCGCACTTGTTGACGGCGACGGAGCTTTCAAAATATCGGTGGATACTGAGCTTTCTGATACGCCAATAGTCGAGTTTATCGGTGCTGACAAGTTAGAGTATAACTTTGTACGAGGTCTGCTGAACGAGGTCATTTTTCATTCTGTGCATTATGCAGGCTCAAAGAGATTTCACCTTGAAGAGCATTACGGCAAGGGATACATAGAAAGCCGTCTGTATGACGATAACGGTCACGAGGTCGGCTTGGACAACGTGCCTTGTCTTGCACAGATACCGCCCCGAACTGAGTTTGAGGGCGAGTATATAATGGCTGTGCCACTGAAATTCTTTTCATCACGAAAGTATCCGAACATGGGCAAGAGCATTTTTGACGGCGGTAAGTCTGATTGCTTTGACGCTTTAGACGAGGTGATCTCACAATGGTGGGACGCTATCAGAGCAGGCAGGGTAAAGCAGTATATCCCCGAAAGCATGATACCTAGAGATCCTGCAAGCGGTAAGCTTAAAGCACCTAACCAGTTCGGCAACAGTTACATAAGCATTGACCCGCCGCTTTCGGCAGAAGGAGCAGCGCCTAAGATAGAAGTAGTTCAGCCTGATATCAAGTATGAGGCGTTTGTGGCAAGCTATACGAATTGCCTGCTTATGTGTCTGCAAGGGCTTGTATCTCCTGCCACGCTTGGCATAGATGTTGGAAAGATGTCAAGTGCAGACGCTCAGCGGGAGAAGAAAGACGTCACAGGCAACACCCGAAACACTATCACAACGGCTCTTGAAAAGGCTCTGCCGCAGCTTGTTTCTGCTGTGCTTATGACATATGACAATATGCAGGGCAAAGCCCCTGAGACTTATGAGGTGACAGTTGACTTTGGCGAGTACGGTGCGCCTGACTTTGACAGCAGAGTTGAAACTGTGGGCAAGGCAAGCACGTATGGTATTATGTCAGTTGAAACGCAGGTGGAGGAGCTGTGGGGCAGTTCTAAAGAGGACGATTGGAAAGCCGCAGAGGTCAAGCGGATAATGCAGGAAAAGGGGCTTACTGAGGGTGAGCCTACTGCGGTAGGTGACGAGTACGGTCCTCGCCCGGACGGGGCATTATAGTTTCCGTACATTTGAATTTGTTTAACCCTTGTTGCTATCAACTGCTTGGAGGTGGTCAGTATTCTCAGCTTCAAAGACATCGCAAAGATATTTGAGGAGATAGAGCTAAGGCTCATATCTTCGCTGAAACGCAATCTCAAAATGCACAAGGCGGAGGAACAGCGTTACGGCTTTGAATGGTCTGCTTGGCAGGCTGAGAAACTGAAAAATATGGAGAACTTCCGCCGTGAAAACCTCGACATTATGAACGAGTACGTTGACGTTATCGACGATCAGACAAGACAGCTTATGACGGAGCAGTTTCAAGAGGGTCAGCAGCAGGCACAAAGGAGCGCCCAGGAGCTTTCTGACGAGCCTATAACACCTATCCCAGACAAGCATTTCTTTGGCGTGAACGAAAAGAAAATGGCAAAGCTTATGGAAGACGTCACCACCCTTGAAAAGACCGCTGAAACAGCCGCTCTGCGAATGACAGACGATATTTACAGGCAGACTTTGAACAGGGTACAGCTTGCAATGGGAACAGGCTCTATGACGCTTAACGAGGCTATCGACCTTGCCACAAAGGACTTTCTTGACAAGGGCATAAACTGTATCGTATACGCTGACGGCAAGCGAGTGAACATTGCCGACTATGTGCGAATGGCTCTGCGGACAACTTCCACAAGGGCAGCGTTGCAGGGTGCGGCGAAACGCTTTGCAGAGCTTGGCTATGATACTGTGCTTGTGTCGCAGTATGGCGGCTGTTCAAAGACCTGTGAGCCTTGGCAAGGTCAAGTATACATTGATGATGTGTTCACAGTATGGGAGGGGGAAAAGGACGAGTTTCAAGGCAAGTCAAATTACTGCGGTGAGTGGTTTTGGCTGCTGTCATACGCCGTAAAGAACGGGCTATTTCACCCGAATTGCCGTCACACAATGACGCAGTATATACACGGCAGAACGCAGATACCTGAGCCGATACCGGCGGAGAAGATAAAAGAGCAGCGAGAGCTTGAGCAGAAACAGCGAGCAATGGAGCGGAAGATACGCAAGCTAAAACGCTTTGCGGCAGGCACTTGCGACCCCGATACAGCAAAAGCCTACCGCAAGAAAGTAAGGCAGGCACAGCAGGAATTGAAAGCCTTTATAAACGCTAACAGCGAAGTTCTGCGGAGGGATTATTCTAGGGAGAAAGTGTATGGCGGCTTGACAGAAAAGGAAAAAGATGATAAAATTGAATTAACAACATCTAACGGAATTGGTGTAACGAAATTTTCAAAACATATGGAAGAGCGAGCTTCCGAAAGAAAGGTTTCTGTAAATGATATAAAAGATGCACTTATAAACCCGCTGTATATTGATGAAATTAAAATTGATAGTTTGGGCAGACCAAGCCAACGATTTATTGGTGAGAAAGCAACTGTTAATGTAAATCCCCAAACTGGAACTATCGCAACTATATGGAAAACAGGCAAGAACAAAATCAACAAGTACAAAAGGAAGTGATTATAATGTCAGAAAAACAAAAAGAGTTTCTTGTTTCTATTGGTATTGACCCAAATGATGAACTTGATGTCATAGAAGATAAAGTTGGTGATTACCTGACTTTGAACTGTTTGGATGAAAATTATAATCCAAATGAAGAAGGCTTGATGTGCGAAAGTATTTTGGATTATATCGGTCAGTTATAAATCTAACCGCTCCGCTACGGCGAGGCGGTATTTTTATACCCAAAATCAGAAAGGACGGATAAATATGAATTTCGGACAGGCGATTGAAGAAGCAAAGAGAGGTAAGAAAATAGCAAGAAAAGGCTGGAACGGCAAAGGACAGTATGTTGAGCTTGCCACTAATGTTAGTTATAAATCACCTAATGGTACTGTGACAAATGTAGACCATAAGGATATGGGCAATAAAGCATTAGCGTTTGTGGGAACTTCTGGCGTACAACTTGGCTGGCTTGCAAGTCAAGCAGATATGTTGTCGGAAGATTGGCAGACAATAGGCTAATCAAACATCGGAACTAAGCACCTTAAAGGGTGCTTTTTTCATACACAAATTTAAGAAAGCGAGGTCAGAAAATGGACGAGAAAAAGAAACTCCCTGATGAGGAGGAGAAGAAAACTCCCGATACTCACGAGGAGAAAAAGGACGAGCCAAAGGCTGAGGAAAAGCCTGCGGACAAGGCAGATGAGAACTCTGCCGACAAGGAACAGCCTGCGGTGGACGATAGTCAGGCTGACGAGAACGGTGAGGGTGCTGATGAGCCTGCAGAAGATAAGCAGGAACAGCCAAGCGAGGATAAGTCCGACAAGCAGGACAGTGCAGAGAACGCACCTGATGAAAAGGACCAGGAGATACTCAGGCTCAAAACTCAGATAGCCGCTATGCAGCTTGGTATCAAGCCCGACTGTATCGAGGACGCCGTTGCGGTGGCTGAAAGCTATGTGAGAAACGGCAGTCAGCAGGATATCAACGCCGCCCTTTCTGCGGTTGTGAAGAAGTATCCAGATATGAAAGGCGAGGGCGATAAAAAGTCCGACGGCAAAAAGCAGGGAGGTTTCAAGGTCGGTGCAGGATCTTCGGATACTGATGAAAAGAAGCCTCAGAGCAAACCAACAGCGGAAAAACGCTGGAACAAATTCAAGTAAAAACAGGAGGAATAAATCATGCCAAATCTTAATTACGCAGAAGTATGGAACCCCGAACTCTTGGAGATAAGGATTCAGGAAACACTGTCAAGCCCGTTCATCACACAGAATGTAAGGTGGCTTGACGCAAAGACTTTCCACTTCACACAGATGTCAACATCAGGCTACAAGAGCCACAACAGAAACGGCGGCTGGAACACAGGTAAGTATGTTCAGACGGACGTGCCTTTCACACTCACACACGATCGTGACGTTGAGTTTCTTGTGGATAAGGCTGACGTTGACGAAACGAACTCATCAGCGTCTATCAAGAATATCTCAGAGGTATTCGAGAAAACACAGTCTGCTCCAGAAACGGACGCTCTGTTCTTCTCAAAGACAGCTCAGAGAGCGGCAGAGCTTGAGGGCTATCACTCATCAACTGCCGTTTCATCATACACAAAGGCGAATGTGTTCGATAAGCTCAAAGGCTTTCTTTCATCAGGCAAGCTGAGAAGATACAAGTCTAACGGCTCGCTCATTATGTATGTGACTTCCACAATTATGGACCTGCTAGAGCAGTCTGACAAGTTCACGAGAAAAATCGAAATGACGCAGATCGCAGAGGGAGGACTTGGTCTTAGAACAAGAGTGACCGACATTGACGGAGTGCCTATCATGGAGGTCATTGATGATGAGCGTTTCTATGACCGCTTCAACTTTGACCCTGAGGACGGCGGTTTTGAGCCTTGCGCTGCAAGCTATGTAAAGACCGCTGATACCGATATCGTGAGCGACAAGGAGTATTACACCGAATCAAGCGGTTCTTACACTAAGGTATCAGGCACACCTAGCAAGTCTGCACTTGATACATATTATGAAAAGGTCGCAGGCTCACACAAGATAAACGTGCTTATCGCAACACCTGAGACCACAAAGATAGTACCTAAGATCAACAGCATTTACAGCTTTGCTCCGGGCGGACACACAGAGGGTGACGGCTGGCTCTATCAGAACAGAGCGTTCTCAGATGTTTTCACTTTCCCAAACGGCAAGGACGGAAAGATAGACAGCATTTACGCTGACGTTGACACAGCAGAGTACAGCGAGTAAGGGGTGAGGGATATGTACCTCACCTCTACTGAGTTTTGCAATATCTGTCCTGAGTGTGATATCTCCGAAGAACAGTTCTCGGCTATACTGCAAAGGGCTGAAAGCGATATCGACACGCTGACTTTCAACCGCATAACAGCAGAGGGCATTGACAGCTTTACAGACTTTCAGAGAGAGCGTATAAAGCGTTCCACAGCCTTGCAGATGAAATTCATCTATGACAATTCGGAGCTGTTAGAAAGCCCTCTGAGCGCTTACAGCATAAGCGGAGTTTCAATGTCATTCGATAAGTCAAAGGTGGTATCTCTTGACGGCGTTATCACAACACGTCAGGTCTACAATGTGCTTATGCAGACAGGACTATGTTACAGGGGGCTGATGTGATGAAGTTTCCTCAGCTTGTACCTGAAAGGGTATGCAAAACGCCCTGCAAGGTCTATCGAACGGACGGACTTAATCGTGACGGCTCAAAGAAGCAGACGGTCATATTTGAGGGCAAATGCTTTCATTCTGAGAAGTCAAGGCAGAAATTATCCGCAGAGAAACAGCTTATAACCTTGTCAGGCGAGGCTCTTTTCTGCGGAGATATAGCCCCCGATAACGCTGTTATAGAGGGCTATGCAGTCATAGGCGACAGGACGTACAAGATATATGGCTCTGAGAAAGCCAAAGACCCTGACGGCAGGGTGAATTACACAAGATTGGAGCTGATATAATGGGCATTGAAATAAAACTTGATGTGCAGGCAATAAAAGCTATCGAAGACGCCGCTGTGAAGTCCGCTGAGGTGGCTATGGAGCAGGTGAAATCAGATGTTATCAACACAGTTCCACTAGATCAAGGTGGATTACAAAACAGCATATATGTTGATGTGAGAGAACAAGAGGACGGCATACACGTCTTTCTTGACCACGATTGCCTATATGCAAGATATCTGTATTACGGAAACAAAATGGTTGACGCTGATACAGGAAAAGGTCCTGCTTTTATAGAAAATGTTGGATATAGGTTTAGACAGGGTGCAAAGCTTAAAGTCAAGCAACCTATTGAAAAGCTTAAATTCAAAAACGGCAGGACAGACCATTGGCTTGAACCATATATCACAGGCAGTAAAAAGGACCTTGCCAAGAATGAGTTTGTGGCAGAGTTCAAAAAGAGGACAGGCGTATGAATTTACTTAACATAGCGGATATGCTGAGCGATATCCTCACATTCGAGGACGTGTACGCAGGTACTATTGACGGCAACCTTGACAAGTGCATAGGTGTGTACAACGCAAAGACCTCAAAGCCGCAGCGTATCTGCATAGGCGGAAAAGCCTGCACCAAAACACTTGAAAAACATATCTCGGTGCTTATCCACTGGACTGATAACCCCACGCAGGCAGAGATAAAGGCTCAAAGCGTTCTTGATATCCTATCCGATATCCGTCAGTATAAGGGTGACGGCTTTACGGTAAAGTATCTCGAATGCAAAGAGCCTGTTTCTGTTGGCAGGGACGAGCGAGGCGTGTGTGAATATGTTATCGAGGCAACAGTATATTATGAAAGGAATGAATGAGTATGGCAAACACAACAGGAGTTTATCCCGTATATGAAAACCAGTTCAAGATAGACAAGACAGGCGGCGACGGCTCGACAGAGAGCAATCTTGTGACTATTGCCGATATGGAGAGCTTTTCAGTATCCATTGACGGCAATATCGAGGAGTGGAATCCTTTTGATCAGCAGGGCTGGACAAGACGTCTGCTCACTGGTAAGTCTATCACTATCAGTATCTCAGGCAAGAGAAACGTCGGTGACGCAGGCAATGACTACATCGAGAGCCTTGCACTCAAAACAGGTGCTGCGGCGACCACAACCCTTGTGTGGAACTTTCCAAGCGGAGCAAAGCTTGTTATCAAGGGCGTTGTCAGCGTAACAGAATGGGGCGGCGGAGATTCAACAGCAGTCGCACCGCTTGCGTTCGACTTTGCTTCCGACGGCAAGCCTGAATTTACTGAGGCAGGATAAAACATGATTTGACAAAATAAAGCACCCGTGATATAATATCTTCGGGTGCTGCATATAACGGTAGGCGGTTCAGTTCTTTCCCTCAGAAATGGGGGTGAGCGGCATGAGTATTCTTGAAATACTTACGTTGATAAACGTTTTAATTAACATAATCAACCTTGCAGGCAATAATAAGAATAAAAAATAACCGCCCTCCTACCAAGATGTGACGGTTATTTTTGTAACATATCATCGAGGGAGAACCGCAAGCCGTAAGGCTGTATGCAGTACCCTTCTTTGTTTATATTATATCACAACAAAATATCAAAGTCAAGCACTTCGAGAGATCGGGGTGCTTTTGTTATGCACAAAAGCAGAAAGGACAATAACTATGGCAAAGATGTATACACTCGACAGCAAGCTTCTTACAGGTACACCTGAGATAAGAGTAGGCGACAAGGTCTACCCTGTGGACGACAGGCAGAAAACTGTCAAGAAGATACTTGACATCTGCGACAAGAACGCTGAAAAGAAAGACCTTGATATGATAGACGAGGTTTTCAAGCTTGCGTTCGCACCAAAGGACTACAAGGAGATAGAGGCAATGAATATGCCTTGGGCGGCATATCAGCAGCTTTTCACTCTTGTTATCTCAGCGGTAACAGGCGAGGACGCAGAAAAGACAGAGGCTCGATTTCCGCAGGAAAACGCAGAGTAAGTTTGAAGAAAGCTGGTACGATCTTGACTATGACCGAGAGCTTATCATACAATCCATTGCAAAGCAGTACAATATCCTGCCCTCAGAGCAGGAAAATCTGCATTACAGCGATTGGTACAGGCTCGTTGCAGGGCTTATGCACGATACACCACTGGGTCAGATCGTTCGTATCAGGAGCGAGGACAACAAGGATATCATAAAGAATTTCGACAGGTATGAAAAGCAGATACGCTCGGAATGGACGGCGTTTAGAAACCAGAAAGCAAAGGAAACGTTCACAGAGCAGGACAAGCTTGAAACTGCGAGATACTTTGAAAGGCTGTTCAAGGGAATGTTCGGAAAGGCAGGTGATAAGTAATGGCAGACGGAGCAAGTGTTGGTGTTATATCTCTTGACCTTGTGATAAAAAACAAGGTGCAGGAGCAGCTTGACAAGATATCTGCAAGCATACAGAACGGCTTTTCAAAGCCAGTAGAGCAGGCAGAGAAAGCTGTTGAGAACGCTATGGATAAGACCACTAAAGCCATAGACGAGGGCTTTGGCAGTGCGTCGGAGATCGCTCAGAAGAGTATGCAGGAGGCTACTGCAAAGGTGGTGTCTGAAATTGATAAAGCCAATGAGCATATAAAAAACACCACCGATCAAATCGAAAACATCAAGCCTAAAGTTGTGCAGATACATTACAATCCTGAGTATGACCCTGATAAGATAGAGGCTGAGGTTGATGATATCGCTCAGCAAATTACGGCAAAAGCTGACGAGGCGGCTAAAACAGCGACAGAGAGCTTTGGTGATTTTGAAATACCTGAAAGTGAATTTGAAAGGCTTAATCTCCAACTCGAAAATGCAACAGAAAAAATGAGCCTGTTGCAGGCTAAGTATAAAGAGCTTAACGGTCAGCTTGCCGATACAGATGATAGCGGAATTGATAAACTCATTGGAAAGCTGAATAGCGTTGAGGCTCAGATGATACGTCAACAGGCTGTTATCGACAAGACAAAAGCCAAGATAGGAGATCTAAGCAATGCACAAGCATTGGATACCGAAGCAATAGCAGCCACCGCTGTTGCAGAAGCAGAACAAGCAGCTAGCAGTGCGGCTGAAAAGCTGAGAACAGAAGCACTTTCGGCGGCAGCGAAAATATCAGAGGATTTTAAAACTGCTGCCGACCCATTGGAAAGGCTCAAGCAAAAGTTTGAGATAAACCAAAACGCTATTGAGCGAACAGAAGCTGAAATAAAAAGATTACAGACTAAGTTGGCAACAACTGATGACGCAATGGAATCAGAAAAGTTGTCAAATAAAATCGAACAATTGAAAAGCCAACTGATAGGTCTGTATGATATGAGCGACAAATTAAGTGCAAAAATCAAAGAGGGCGGAAAAAGTTTCTCTGTGATATCTTCTGCGGTAAAAAGAGCGGCAAGCCTTGTAAAGACTACACTTGTAGGATCATTCAAAGCAATGAAGTCTGTTGGCTCAAAGGCTGTTGAAACTGTGAAAGCAAAGTTCAGCACGCTCACAAGCGTTATACACGGCAGTTCAAAGCCATTGTCACGGCTGACAAACTCTCTCAAAAGGGCGGCAAAATCAGTGTTTCTAATGGCTGGTGCATATGCAATTTTCAGAGGCTTAAAGTCACTTGTATCAAACGCTGTTTCAGGCAACGAAGAATTTGCCAAGTCCTTAAACGAGATAAAAGCAAACCTCACCATAGCTTTCACACCGATAATGAACACAGTTATGCCGTATCTCAATACGCTTATGACGGGCGTAGCGACGGCGACAAAAACTGTGGCGGTGTTTATCTCTGAGCTTTTCGGCACGACCTATCAGAAGTCCTTGCAGGCGACAAAGCAGGCGCAGAAATCAGCGGAGAAGATAAAGAAAACTCAGGACACTTACCTTGCGGACTTTGACGTTGTAAGAGTTGCACCGGATCAGAGCAAGTCCGATACAGACAGTTCAGAGGGCGGCATTGATTACTCAGCCATAAACGGCGACAACGTTCAGCTTCCAGATTGGGCGGAGCGTATGAAAGACGCCATTAAGTCGGGCGATTGGGCAGGAGTTGGCTCTCTTGTGGCTGAAAAGGTCAACGGAGCTTTCGCTTACATCAACTGGGACGGTATTCAGAAAAAGCTGAATGGCTTTGTGGATAGGCTTACAGACGGTCTGAACAGCTTTATTAACGGCGTTGATTGGACAGGTCTTGGGGACAGCTTCGGCGGCGGTATAAACACAATTTTTGGCGCAGGATACCGCTTTATGAAGAAGTTCGATTGGGCAGGCTTCGGCAAGGGTACGGCTAATTTTCTTAACGGCGGTATAAAGAAAACGAATTGGTCGCTTATCGGAAAGACCCTTGCTTCAAAATGGCAAGCTATCATCGACTATCTTTATTCGTTCGTTACCACCTTTGATTGGTCGGGCTTTGGCTCGTCCATAGGCACTTCTGTGAACGGCTGGTTTGATGAGATTGATTGGGGCAAGGCAGGAACGACTATCTCTGAGGGCGTGAAAGGTCTGCTTGATACGGCAATAAACTTCCTGCAAACTGTAAACTGGCAGGGCATAGGCGAAAAGCTGTGGACGTTCATTTCTACAATAGATTGGAGCGGTATTGCCACAAAGCTTTTCAAGGCCATAGGCTCAGCTATAGGCGGTGCGGTATCGGTGCTGTGGGGCTTTATCAAGGACGCTGTTTTCAGTATCCGTGACTACTTTACGGAGAAGATACAGGACTGTGGCGGTAATATCGTTGAGGGGCTTTTCACAGGTATCGTTGACGCTTTCAAGGGCATAGGCACTTGGCTTTATGACCATGTTCTTACGCCGTTTCTTGAGGGCTTCAAGAACTGTTTTGGTATTCACAGCCCTAGTAAGGTCATGGCTGAAATGGGCGGATATATCATACAAGGTCTGTATAATGCCGTATCTGAGGGTATTGCAAAGATAAAGGAGATCTTCACAAAGCTTCTTAACGCTGTCAAGGGCGTTTTCAAAGGCATAGGCAAGTGGTTCAAAAAGACCTTTTCAGACGCTTTCGGAGGCGTAAAGACCATTCTCAACGGTATTATAATGTTCGTCAAGAGCATTTTCACAGGCAATTGGAAAAAAGCTTGGCAGGGTGTAAAGAAGATCTTCAAAGGCGTGTGGGATACGCTTTACAGCGTCGTGAAAGCACCTATAAACCTAATTATCGGTGCAGTAAACAAAATGACCAGTGCTATTGAAAGTGCGGTCAACTGGATAATCGACGGCATTAACAGCCTGAGTTTTGATGTGCCTGATTGGGTGCCTGGCATAGGCGGAGAAACCTTCGGCTTTGATCTTGATACAATAAGCATACCTGAGATACCAAAGCTTGCTACAGGCGGACTTGCGACAGCACCGACCCTTGCAATGGTGGGCGATAACAGGAACGCAAAGGCTGATCCTGAGGTGATCTCACCTCTTAGCAAACTGCAAGGTATGCTTGATAACGGCAAGCTTGACGAGGTGTTAAGGGTGCTGAACGCTATACTTGATTGGCTGAAAGCTTATGACCCTGTGTTCTTCGGAACAGTTGACAGCAAGGTGCTTTTCAAGTGTATGCAGGACAGCAACAATCAGTATAAACGTAAGACGGGAGTGAGTGCATTTTGACAGGAACATTGCTAAAGATAAACGGCGTATGGGTGACAGACCCTGACCCTGATAGCTGGAGCCCTGTAAACTGTTACGAATGGACGGCAGGCTCAGGACGAGTGAATACAACGGGTCTGTTTGTGGGTGCAAGAAAGTTCTGCAAATACAAACTGCCCTGCAAGTGGACAATGCTTCCAGTCGCAGATTCAGCCGAGATACAATCCCTTATCGAGGACGGACCCGACTTTGCAGAACTGGAGTTTTGGCACAACGGCAAGTATTATTCTATATCTGCCAACGCAAGCGACTATGTACCGCAGGGGCTTGTCAGACTTGACGGTGGTGAGTATTACAAGAGCTGTACTGTCACATTCGCAGAACGTTAGGAGGGCATATGTACACCATAGCAAGCAATGAGATAACAAGCAGGATAGAGAGTTACAAAGCTTTGTGGGGTATGTGGATAGAGGACGCTCAGAGCGGAGAACCTGTGGCATATGATGGCATTCAGAACGTTCAGACGGACATTCAATCAACATCTCTGAGTGATGATATAGAGCTTGGAGCGGTCTGTTCTCAGAGTGTGACGGCGGAGCTTGTTGACGACGGAACTAAGTATCTTGGGAATGAGTATGTTTTCAGTTTGTATATGAAAGACAGCTCGGCATTTACCACCTACTCCACCCTAGAAGCCTACACCTACGCAGAGCTTTCAAAGCTGACAGTGGAGCAGATAAGCAAGCTTGGAGAGGTGCTTGACGGCGAAAGAATACCCCTGGGACGTTTCACCTGTGTGAAGTCGAAAAAGTCGGGCGGCAGTGTTCAGCTGAC